>Ga0182015_10000029_pt1 | contig 182385 bp, 166 predicted proteins | sample 712P3MmetaG_FD_120478 | JGI IMG/M metagenome (GOLD analysis project Ga0182015, IMG submission 120478) | Permafrost microbial communities from Stordalen Mire, Sweden - 712P3M metaG | ecosystem: Environmental > Terrestrial > Soil > Wetlands > Permafrost | place: Sweden: Stordalen | collected...
CCCGGCACCGGGGCTCTAATTATTTGCGGATACCTGTAGCTCAGACCTTGCCTCGTCATGGCGCCGCGCAGGCCCTATAAGGCCCCGCATGAGCGACGATATTCCCCTCGACAAGAGCTTGCCCTTCAACAAGACGTTCGATTTCGCACCCGACACGGTGCGCGACGTGGCGCCCGGCGTGCGCGCGATGGTCGCCAATAATCCGGGGCCGTTCACCTTCAAGGGCACGATGAGCTACATCGTCGGCCGCGGCAAAGTCGCCATCCTCGATCCCGGCCCCGACGACGACGCCCATATCGCGGCGCTGCTTAACGCGGTGCGCGGCGAAACCGTCAGCCACATCTTCGTCACCCATACCCATCGCGATCATTCGCCGGCAGTGCCGAAAATCAAAGCGGCGACCGGGGCAAAAGTTTACGCGCAAGGCCCGCATCGCCCCGCGCGGCCGCTTCATATCGGCGAGACCAACCGTCTCGACGCATCGGCCGACATGGACTTTCGCCCGGACATAGCGCTCGCCGATGGCGAGACGGTGAGCGGCGACGGCTGGACGCTCGAAGCGGTGACGACGCCGGGCCACACCGGCAATCACATGGCGTTTGCGTTCAAGGAAGCCGATCTGCTGTTCGCCGGCGACCATGTCATGGGCTGGTCGACCACCATCGTGGCGCCGCCCGACGGCGCCATGAGCGACTACATGGCGTCGCTGCAAAAACTCGCGCGCCGCAGCGAGCCGCTTTATCTGTCCGGCCACGGCGCGCCTGTGACGGACGCGCCGCGCTATGTGCAATTCCTGATCCGGCACCGCCAAGGCCGCGAAGCCTCGATCCTGCACCGCCTCGGCAAGGGCGCGGCCGACGTCCCGACCATCGTCAAGGCGGTCTATATCGGCCTCGATCCGCGTCTCGTCGGCGCGGCCGCGCTATCGGTGCTGGCGCATCTCGAGGATCTGGCCGCGCGCGGCGTCATTGCGACCGACGGACCGCCGTCGATCACCGGCACCTATCGCTTGGCCTGATTGCCCTTGGCCGGCGGCTGCGGCTTGGCCGGCGCGGGCGCCGGCTTCTGCGGCAACGACAAGACATCGTCGATATCGTCGATCAGATTGCGCACGCGCTTGGCATTGGTGCCGAGATCGCGGCGGCCGTACCGCGACGCCGAACGCACGTCGATGCGCGCGCCGTCGGCCGTCGCGCGCACCCGCACCACCACGTCGTCGCGGAAGCCGAGGATCGGCGTGCGCGCCACCGCCTCGATAATGCCGTCGCGCACCGATGCGCCCTGCCCGGCGCGCGTATCGATCGCGCGCGGCAAGCCGCCCTGCGGCGCCCGCGCATCGACGACGCGCCATCTGCGCTTGGTGATGACTTTCATGGCGGCGTCGTAGGCCTCCTGCGGCGTCGCGGTGGTGTCGTCGGGCTCGATATCGGAATAAGCGGCGTGCTGCTGCTCCGCGGTGTAGAGGCCGGCATAGGTGATGGGATTGGCGTCGCGCGGGCGCAATCGCGCGATCGCATCGAACTGCGGCGGGTCGATCGGATCGGTGGTGATGTCGTAGATCGCCGGCAGCCGATAGGCCTTGATGCCGAGATAGGCCGGATAGGCGATGAGCGCGCAGCCGACGACCAGCGCCGTGGCGGCGTAGCGGCCGCCGCCGATGCCTTCCCGCCAGATCACGATGCCGGCGCCAAAGGCGAGCAGGATCGCGACACAGGCCAGAACCAAGGCGCCGGCCAGCGTGGAGAGTGCCGGCACGATATCGAGCGCGCCCGAGCGCACGATGATGACGGCGACCAATGTCGCGGCGAGCGAAAACAGCGCAATGCGCCGCGCCCAGATGGCGAGCTGCGAGATCGATTCCTCGGTGTAGTGACGTCGGCGCATCGCTGTTGGGTTTTCGTCTCTATCTTCCGGCTATTTGGCCGTACCGGCGCCGGTCGTAGCATCCTTTGCCGGGAGAGGCGCGCAAATTTGCTTCAACGCGCTCCAGTCGGCGGCATCGAGGAGCGGCGTCGTCGGGCCGGTGACGGCAACGGCATCGATCGCCGAGATCCGATCCTTGGTTTCGGGATGGTCGAGCAGGATTTTGATACCGTGATTCTTATCGGCGACGATGCGGGAGAGGATGGAACCGAGGGCATGCGGATCGCCGCTCGCCCTTTGCATGAGATCGACGCTGTACGCATCCGCCGCGGCCTCGACGCGGCGGGAATAGGACGATTTCAGGACGGTCCGGGCGGCGATGATGACGGCGCCGCCGCCGACGAAATCGCCGAGCATCATGCCGAACAGGAACGACAGGCCGGCGGTCTGCAGCACGGTGCGGGTGCCGTCGCGACGCGCGACGTGGCCGATCTCGTGCGCCAGCACACCGGCCAGCTCGTCAGGAGTTTGTGCCTGCGCGATCAGCCCGTCATTGACATAGACACGGCCGCCGGGCAGCGCCATGGCATTGGGTTCGGCGCGGCGCACGACCTCGACACGGAGCGGAAACGGCAGCGCCGCGGCCGCTTCGAGCTCACCTACGAGCTTGTCGAGCGCCGCGCGCCCGGCGGTTTCGCCCGCGCCGTTGCCGCATTCAAAACCGGCGCCGAGATGCTGCGTGTCGAGCGAAGCACGGATTTCGCGGTCGACCGCATCGCCAAGTTTGCGCTCGACCGACAACGGAACAAACGGAATCAGCCGGCTCGCCAAAACCGGCAGCCCGAAGATCGCGGTCGCGATGAGCGACACGCCGGCCGCGAAACTCAAAGCCACGATCTTGCGGCGTAGCCGCCGTTCCGCCGCGCCGCCGCGGTCGAGCGTGTCGGCACGATCCTCGATCGCGGCGGCCAGTTGCGGATCGCGGATTTCGAGCCGCGCCAACAGCGTCTCGCCGCGCCGGCCAAGGCGTAGCATGCCATCGGGCGCGGACTGGCGGCGCAGCTCGGTATAGGGCCATTCGTCGAGCGCGCGGCGATGGGCGTCCATGATCCGCAAGCCCGTCGCGCCGGCTTCGACCACCACGACATTGCGCGCGCTGCTGGTGCCGTCGAAATAGACGGCCGGACCGCACGGCGCTGATGGCCCAGCCTCCACTAAATGCCCCCGACGCCGAGCGCATCGGCAAGGCCCTCGCCGAGCGCGGAGCTCGGCGCGCCGCTCGCACGCACGCAGTCAAGCGCATCGGCGCCGGACAGATCCGCCGATTGCGCGCCGAGCCGCCACATCGCGAACGTGACCACGACTTGATGGATAGTCGATGCGCCAAGCGCGATCACGACGTAAAGGCCGACCGTAATCGCGCTCGCCAACAATTCGGCAAGTTGGGAATCGTGCCGCGGGCCCACCAAAGCGGCGACGGCAAACAAACAGGCGGCGCCGGTGAGAAGCGTGAGCAACAACAGCAGAACAATGTAGAGGATGAAACGCAGATAGACGCGATAGACCAGCCCAGTGCGCAAGCGCGAGGTCACCTTCAGCTCGCCGAACCGCAGCCCCGAAATCCACCAGCGCAGCATCACGGCCTGGAACAACGGATAAAGCAGCACGGCTGCAAACGCCGCAGCGCCACAGGCGACGGCGGCAACACCGATGGCGCGGTGGAAATCGGCCCCGCTCTCGATGCGGCTTAGCGTCACCCGGTCGCCCGCCGTCATGGCGGTATTGAGCGCATCCCAGTCGATCAGCGTGCCGAGCGTCAGCGCGACAAGCAAGGGACCGGCGACCAGAAGCCAGAGCGGCACGCCGCGCAAGAATAATTCAAGCCCCGATCCGGCGAACGATCCGGGCAAGTCGCCGTAGCTGGTGTGACGCAACTTGAAGCGCTGCAGTCTCGCTTGCGCCCACGGATAAGCGAGCCCCAGCGTGGCGACGACCAGCGCCCACCACAACAGCGCGTAGAACGCGTAGCGCCACGCCGAGCCGTGCTGATCGAAGCGCACGCCGCGGAACACGGTGCGCGTGAGCCGATAACGGCGCGCCCGATAGAGCGCGAATTCGGCGCCGAGCGCGAGCAGCATCGCGCCAAGCGCAGCGGAGACGAACGCGCGGGCTGAACTCCAGCGCGGCGATGGCGAAGCTGGTATAGAGGGGCACCAGAATGGCGAGCGCCAGCAGGAAGCCGCCGACCAGCTCGGTGGCAAGCCCGGTATATTCGAGCGTCTCGCCGCCGATCTCGGTGTTCGACCACAGAAAGCGGCGTACGTCGGTCGCAAACCAGAAACGGTAGAGCCCCAGCGTGACGACGAGCAGGCCTGCGCCCTTGATGCGCAGCCGCCAATAGACCGCCTCCTTGCCGAGGAATTTTACGACGCCCGTGGAGAGGCCGGAGCCCAAAACATCAGCCGTGGTCATGGCGTACCAGAAGTGCCGCTCAAATTCACCGCTTCGTCAGTCCGTCGCATGACGAAATGACCGATTTGCGACGGCGGGAGATCCATCATCCCACTATATCGGCATGAGACGAGTTCGTCCTGTTCAGGAAAATCGCGCCCGCTGCGGCGGCCGCCTAATCGTCGAGCAGATGCTCGAGCTCGACCGCAACGCTCTCGCCCGGCGCGCAGCGGTGGCCGGCGCCGGCGGCGAGGAGCTCGCGCGCTTCCTCGGGCGATTCCGCCTCGACGCACCATTCCTCCAGCCGCGTCACCAGCATCTTGGCATGGAATAGCCGCGCTTTGGTTCTTACTGCACTTCTCGCGGGCATTAACCCTCGCTGGCGAATCATCCAATCGTAAAGTGTAAGCGCGTTCTCGTGTAGAACAAAGGAGAAACAGCCCACCTCGGGTTCCTTGTGGAACGTGGGTTCCCTGATATCGTTGAATCCGGGTTCCTCGAAGTGATGGAGTGTTGCCGTGGCCCCGCGTGCGTACTGGAAAGGCTATCTCAAGCTGTCGCTCGTCTCCTGCCCGATCGCGCTGTTCCCAGCGACATCGGAGCGCGAGAAGATTAGCTTCCACCAGCTCAACAAAGAAACCGGCAACCGTATCCGTTACAAAAAAATCGATGCCGATACCGGCGACGAAGTCGATAACGCCGACATCGTGAAGGGCTACGAGGTCGCCAAAGGCGACTATATCGAGCTCGATCCGGAGGAACTCGAAGCCGTCGCGCTGGAGAGCAAGCGCGTCATCGAAATCGAAGAGTTCGTGCCGCGCGGCGAGATCGACGAGCTTTATCTGCGCGACCCGTATTACATCGTGCCGGACGGCGACGTCGGGCAGCAGGCCTTCGCCGTGATCCGCGAAGCCATCCGCAAGGAGGGCATGGTGGCGCTGGGTAAGATCGTCTTCACCTCGCGCGAACACATCATCGCGCTCGAAGCGCGCGGCAAAGGCATGATGGGCATCACGCTGCGTTACCCTTACGAGGTGCGCAACGAAGAAGAATACTTCGACACCATCAAAGACGAGAAAATCCCGAAAGACATGATCGATCTTGCGATCCATATCGTCGAGACCAAGACCGGCCATTTCAAGCCGCAGCAATTCAAGGACGAGTACGAGGACGCCCTCAAGGAGTTGCTCCGCAAGAAGCAAAAAGGCGAGAAGATCGAGGCGCCGAAGGAGCACCCGCCGTCCAACGTCGTCAACCTCATGGACGCGCTGCGGCAAAGCGTGAAGTCAGGTGGCGGCGGCGGCAACACGCGGCGGAAACCGTCGCGGTCGAGCGCTCGCGCCCCGAAAAAAGCCGCGCGGTCACATGCGCGTCATAAAAAGGCGGGCTGATGCCCGGTAAGCGCGTGCAGATCGATGAGGAGACCTGGCAGCAGATCGATCTCCTCGGCCGCGATCAGATGAAGGACTTTCAGGAATTGGCCGACGAGGCGTTCCGCGATCTCTTGAAAAAGCACGGCAGGCCGGCCAATCTTAAGGACGCGCTGCGCCGCAGCGCCGGCGTGTCGGCCTCGGTTCATCACCTCAAACCCGCCAAAGCCAAAAAGTCGCGACGACGCTGACACCGAACACGTCATCGGTTATCCGTTGACAAACGGACATTTTCGCCGCGACACTCAAAGATGGCCGCATCGGCAGGCCGATTATCGAGCAGAGTAACGTGCCAAAACACACTTCGGTTTGTCTCGCGCTCGCGCTGGCCGGCGCTTTTTTCGCGCTATCGCTTGGGGCCGCCCACGCCGCCGATCAGCAGCAGATCGCGCGCGGCAAATATCTGGTCACATCGGGCGGCTGCACCGATTGCCACACGCCGGGGCATTTCTTCGGCAAGCCGGACATGACCAAGTATCTCGGCGGCTCCGACGTGGGATTTGCCATTCCGGGGCTGGGCGTCTTCGTCGGCCCCAATCTGACGCCGGATAACGATACCGGCCTCGGCAAATGGACCGCGGCACAGATCGTCACCGCTTTTACGACGGGGACAGCTCCGGACGGACGCATCCTCGCGCCGGCGATGCCGTGGCGGAATTATGCGAACCTGACAAAGGCCGATGCGCAGGCCGTCGCGGCTTATCTCAAGAGTTTGCCGCCGGTACAGAATCAGGTCCCCGGGCCATTCGGCCCAAATCAGACCCCGACCTCGTTCGTGATGACGGTGCTGCCGGGCAACGTTTACGCCCATCTGCATAATCCACCTTCGCCGCCGGCTTCTGCGCCGGCCGAACCGGTTGCGCCGCCACCGCCCGCTGCTGCGCCCGCGCCGGATACGAAATGATTGCTGGTGTCTAAGAGCCGAACACGACCGCGTGCATGATGCGGCCGGGCACCAGCGTGAACAGCCCGGCGATCACCAGCGCACCGAAGAAAATGCCGATCATGGTGAGCCGGTGACGCTCGACTGCATACCGATGCGCGGCAAGCACGCCGAGCGGCAGCATGATCAGGGTGAAGATCGCCAACAGATGGATCGGGCTCCACGGACCCCAGATCCGGAGTTGATGGATGAAGAACGCGGTGATGTTGACGATGAGCATCAGCGTCACCCAGATCCAGCCCAGCGTACGATGCGGCAGCGTGCCCTTCGGCGCGGCAAGCTGAACCACGCCGAGCACGAATGCGCTCATGGCGGCGAAGGCATGGATTTGGATCGCCGCGCGAGAGCCATCCTACATCCAAGATCACAGCCCGAGCAGCCTCTTGGTATTGCCGCCCGCCAGCGCCGCGATGGTTGCAGCATCGAAGCCTTCGACGCCGGCGATGTGACCGACCGGATCGTATTCCAGCATGTCGAACGGATAGTCGGTGCCCATGACGACGTGGTCGGCGCCATACGTGCGCACCAGCTCGGCAAGCTGATACGGCGTGAACACCACGGTGTCGACATAGACGCGCTTGAGATAGGTCGTCGGCGGCTGCGGCAGATCGCCGTGGGAATCCGAGCGCGCGCCCCAGGCGTGGTCGATACGGCCCGGATAGGCGCCGAGATAGCCGCCGCCGTGCACGGCGAGGATTTTCAGCTTCGGGTGGCGTTCGAGCACGCCATCGAAAATCAGGTAGTGCAGCGCAATCGCAGTTTCCAGCGGATTGCCGATGACATTGTTGAAATAGAAGCGCTGAAATCGCGACGCTTCGGTGAAGCCGTTGGGATGGATCATCACCAGCACGCCGAGCTCTTCGGCTTTCTTCCAGAACGGGGCGAAGGCCGGATCCGATAATTCCTTGCCGGCGACATTGGTCAAAACCTCGACGCCGGTGAAGCCGAGTTCCTTGATACAGCGCTCGAGTTCCTTGGCCGCCTCGTGGCCGTCCGGCATCGGCACCGAGCCGAAACCCTTGAGACGGTCCGGATACTTGCCGCAAAACTCCGCAATACCGTCGTTGACGATCTGCGCCGCCTTGACTGCGATATCGAGCGGCACCGAGTAATAGCACTGCAGCGGCGGCGGCGCGATCATCTGGATGTCGATGGCCATGGCGTCAAGATCGGCCATCCGATAGCTGTGATCGCGGCGCGCGCTGATATCGGCGGCCTGCTTCTGGGTGAGCGCTTTCGACTCCGGCGTGGCGAAGTGAGCCAGCGGAACGGTCGTCATATCGAGATGCGGCGCGACGAACTTGGCCGCTGCCGGCACGTCGACATGGGCGTGAATGTCGATCGTCACGCTTTTCGGCCGCACCTCGCGGCCCGGCTTGCCGTGTTTGCGCGCAGCGGTCGGGCCGTATTTATTCCATTGCTCGGGCATGGGTGTTCCTTGAAATCAACTTTCGCGCAGCCGGGAAAGCACAGCGAACCGCAATGTGCAAGAGACGCGTTTTGCCGTCTCCCTGAACGCTTCACAGAAAGCTGGAAATTCGCTAGCCTTTCAATGGGGTCAGGCTTCATCTCGGTAAAATTCATTGCAAAAGACTGGAGGGGGATTATGTCGAACAGTCGGAATCCCGCGTGTCGATTGCCGCTCATTCTTGCGCTGGCGTTTTTTCTTGGGCTGATGTCTTCAGCCACAGCGGTGGCGCAAAGTTCATCGGTCAATTTCCAGGTCAGCACTAGCGGGCGACTGGATTGCGAATCGCCGATCCAACTAAAGAACATCCCCATCGGCGTGCGAATAACCGGCGCTTTGAATACTGATGGAAACGGAACCGCCGATCTCACGGAGACCGCGTTCATACTATCGACCACGATCCATTTCGAAGGCCGCCTTGGCGCGAGGCCGGCGGCAGCCCCGGGAGGCACAACTCAGGTCCGTGTCAGCGGACCACGTAGTCTTATGCTGACTTGGAATCTGCCGAATAACCAGTTCATTGTGCACATTATGGTGTCAGGGCAGTCGTGCTCGGCCAGCATCGATGCGAGATTGAAGCCCGGAAAGAGCCAGTACACGATATTCGATGGGTCGATCTTTCACTACTGCGGCCGACCGCGCTTTGAGGGAACGTCGTGCCAAGTACAGTAGGAAGTGCACTGAGAAGCCGCAGCGTCCATCCGTGAAGGTCTCGGTGGTTTGAGACCGTATAGTGGCGCCACAGAGAAAAGCACGTTCACTCGCAAAACTGCCGTCCTTCAAAACCGAAGCACTTGGCATGGCCCTTCGGCGCTGCGGCGTGTTTAGCTGGCGCTACACGCGCGGGCGCAGCCTCCGTCGTGGGACGCGTTGGCGGCGGCGCATCGACCACGCATAGATCGCCCTCGGCATGGGCGCCCGTGGCGCACACCAAGGGACAAACCCGCTTGTCGATGCCCCGCACGGCCTTGATCGCTTCGGCCGATGCGTCGTCCGGCGTGCCGATAGAAGTCAGCTTAGTGAAATTGTGCCAAGCGCCTTTGGTCGCGTCGTCGAACTCTCCGTTTACGGGGCCATCGAAGCAACCTACGCGTTTGAGTTCGAACTGCAATAAACGCGTCAATTCTCGAGGATCGATCAGGCTTGCATTTGCGGCTTTCTCTGCCTGCGCCGCCGCTATCGCGGTAATTTGCTGCTCGGCATCCTTACGCAAGGGACTGTCGGGATATTGCGCGATAAACCGCTTGAGGGCCGCGTCATCGGTAGTGGCCTTGAGAAGCGACCAAGCGGCCTCATCGGGACGTGGCACGACTGCGGCCTTCGGTTCGGACAACGTGCTGGGGGCCGGCGCCGCGACCAGTGCCGGAACGTTCGCTGCCGCGGGCGGCGCAGTCGTTATCGCCACAGTCGGTGCTGCGGCAGAGGGAACCCAGGTGCTTTTCATCCACAACAGAACCGCACCGGCGACGACCGCGACACCGAGCACGCCGAAAATGACCGTCACCGGCCGAAAATGCTGCCGTTGCGGCGGCGATTCGAGACGCCGCAACCGCGCGCGCACCTGATCGGAATCGGAACCATTTGGATAGGAATCGAGAAACGACCGAAGTTCGGCCGCATCACTGCTTGCCAGCGCGCCTGAGTGGGCTTTGGCGCGTTCCCTTGCGACATGTTCTATTTGCTCGCGCTTTTCCTCGGCTTGCGTGTGGTGGGCAGCGTCCTGCTCGCGTTTACGAAGCTGATCAAACTCTTCAAGGGTCTGCTGCAGCCCTTTTACCAATCCTTGAAAATCGGCGCGAAACCGTTCATGCGTCAACCGCACGGCGTTGCGCCTGGCCAGTGGCTTGAGTGGTTCGGGCAGCTCATCCGGACGCGGCATCTGGGCTTCGCCGACCAAGACCGGGATGACACGCTTCCCTTGGCTTAGGGCTGACAAGATCTCGATGCGAACGAAATCGTCGGGATCATCGAGCCGGCGAGCGCCTCTCGTATCGCGCGCATCGACCCAGCTCTTGCCGATAACGGCGAGCACGACATCGCATTCGGCAACACGGTCATTTAGCACGCGAACAAAATCGAGACCGGGAGCGATGTTGTCGACATCTATAAATAGCTGCTCGGGCTCGAATACGTCCTGCAGCCGATCGAATAGGCGGCCGGTATTGCCGGGATCGTCGCCGCGGCGATAGTTGATAAAAATTTTGCCTGTCATCTCCCGCCATGCCCCAGCGGCAAAATTACGACCCAGTCTAAGTCAGTTAGTCTAGAGGTCTTGCGATATGCGTTAGTCTCAGTGCTGCGGACCGCTCAGACGGAGATCGCGCTCGGCGCGGAACACATTGCTGTAGAGGTTGGCGATCCATTGCCGGCCGCTGGACGTCACATTCAAATAGCGGATGGCGTTCTGGATGTGCGGCGAAACGCTGTTCCAATAAAATTGCGGATAGAGATCGGTGAGATCGGCGGGCGAGGAGTAGCCCAGTTGTTTGTTCATCCCGACCTCTTCGAACTCGTAATAGAGCGCATTGGACTTGCGCAGATAATGCGGATCGCCGAGCTGGCCAATGAGATCGGCGGCGCGAACCAAGAGACCTTCTTCATTGTTCTCGTCCGGAGTGTGCGTCGAGGGAAAGCGGGTGAATTCGATGGCGTTAGCGACACGCTTGGCATCGAGCAGCTCGATATTGGTGATGCGATCCATCACGAAGAGCTTCGACCGGTCAACGTGATGCGCCAACAACGCCGCGTCCGACGACCCGCGCGGCAGCTTGGCCTTGTTGCCTTTGGCGTCGATGACGTAACCGTCCGGCCCGTCGCCCTTGAGAATGCCCCGCACGTAACCAATGTCGTGCAACAGGCAGGCGACGATGAGATGCGCGTAATCGCTGGGATAGGTCGGCGTGAGCAGCGAGCGACCCTTCATGATGTCGTAGCCGACCAGCGTCACCAGCATGGTGTGCTCGACATTGTGGTACAGCGCGTCGCTATTGCCGATGCATTCGATAGCGAGGCGGGCGACCGACGGCACGAGCTCAGTCAGGTGGGCATGCGTCGATGCAAACCTGCGGCTCAGATGCTCGTGGAGGTATGAACCCAAAGCCTCCGCCGCCAACTCCGGAACGGTAATCAAGTGTTGCTCCTCCAGACCCTCACCGCCATGGTGACGGCGAGTTGGGCAATTTGCAATATCGATCCAGTGCATTTGTTAACGTGCAGCAACCGCCGTCTAAATCTCGATTTCCCGGCTGATCTGCACGAAGTGCTCGCTCGGAAAATTGAAGCGATCCGCCGGATGAATTGAATTGCGGTAGAGGAATGAAAACAGCCGGCGCCGCCAGGCGGGGAGCCGCGGTTTCTGCTTGCGCGCCACCACATGGTCGTGCTCGCTGAAATAGATGGCGTCTTCCGTATTAATCGGGCACTTCGATTTTTCCTTTTCGAGCGCCCTGCAGACGTCCGGGGTTTCCATGAAGCCGAAGCGAACGGTGACATGCCAGAAGCCTTCGCCAAGCGGTTCGACATGGAGCCGGTTCGACGTGACGCGCGGCCTGGCGGTAAACTGTACCGTGAGCGCGATCGACTCCTCGTAGAGCGAGCCCATCTGGCGGACGTGATCGGCAATCAGCGCCGGGATAAAGCCGCGCAGCCGGGTGAGAAAGATCGCCCGGCCGGGAATACGTTGGATCTTATGCTCGCGCAATTGCCGGACGAATTGAGCGGCGGTGATCATATCGCGCTCTTGCCGCCGGCGCATCGCGTCAATGCCGGTGTGCCAGGTGGTCATCACGATGAAGACCAGTGCGCCGAACAACAGTGGAATCCAGCCGCCCTCGGCGATCTTCGTGAGATTGGCCACGAAGAACGCGATATCGACGCATATGAACAACGCAAATAACCCGATAGCGGCCCAAGCCGGCCACCGCCACAACACACGCATGATCCGATAGAGGATCGCCGTCGTCATCAGCATGGTGGTGGAAACCGCCGCGCCATAGGCACCCGCAAGCCGGTCGGAATTGGTAAAACCGATCGTCAGCGCCAGCGTGCCGATCATCATGAGCCAGTTCACGAACGGCACGTAAACTTGGCCGGATTCTTCCGACGAGGTCTGTTCGATCTGCATTCCAGGCAGCCAGCCGAGCTGCATCGCCTGACGGGTCAGCGAGAACGATCCTGTAATGATGGCTTGGCTCGCGATGACCGTCGCGAGCGTCGACAGCACGACTGTCGGATAGAGCGCCCAAGGCGGCGCGAGCTTGAAGAACGGATTGTCGTTGCCGCCGATATTTGCGACCAAAATGGCGGTTTGGCCGGCATAGTTCAGAAGCAATGCCGGCAGAACGATCGCCGTCCAGGCAATGCGGATCGGCTTGCGGCCGAGATGCCCCATATCCGCATACATCGCCTCGGCGCCGGTCACGCAAAGAAACACCGCGCCGAGAATGGCGAGGCTCGCCGAAGCATGATGGATCAGGAACACCGCCGCATAGCGCGGGTCGGCCGCGACCAGGACGTGCGGCGTTTTGCCGATGCCGACCACGCCAAGCGCGGCGATGAAAATAAACCACACCAGCATCAGCGGCCCGAAAGCGCCGCCGACCGCGGCGGTGCCGAACCGTTGCACGACGAACAACAGCAGCAAGATGGCGGCCGCAATCGGCATCGTGTAGGGCGCGAAGTCGCCGCTCGCGATCTTGAGGCCTTCCACCGCGCTCAACACCGAGATCGCCGGCGTAATCATGCCGTCACCGTAGAGCAATGCCGCGCCGATCAATCCGAAGACGATGAGATAGCGATTGCGGCCGCGCCAACTGGCGCGCGTCAGCGACATCAGCGCCAGGATGCCGCCCTCCCCGCGGTTGTCCGCGCGCATCACCACCACGGCATATTTCAACGCGACCACAATAATGAGCGTCCAGAAGATCAGCGACAGGCTGCCGAGCGCGCTCTGCGCGTCGAACTGACCGCCGTTGATCTTGCCGATGGCCCGGTAAACATAGAGCGGGCTGGTGCCGATATCGCCGAACACGATGCCGAGCGCGGCGAGGATCGCGAGCGGCTTAAGCCGCTCAAGACCTTGCGAAGGACCCGCCCTGGACTCTGCAGGAGTGGACTCGGCAGTCGTGCTCAAAAAAGCTCCCAGGCCCCAACGGCCAGTTGGCGGTCATGAACGTCATCCGCCTGCAACCAACGCCGCCGCGAAGCAGCGGTTCACCCGCCTGTACGGAGAGATAGTAGAGCCAGTGCAAGCTCGAAAGGTCAAAACACCCCGAGATGCTGGCGCAAATCGACGTTATCGCTGACGAGCTTCGTGGCGCTTGAGACCACGGCGACGCGGCCAGAGTTGAGGATGACGATGTCATCGGCGATATCGAAAACGAGCTTCGGGCTTTGTTCGACCAGAACGATCGAGAGGCCGCTCGCCTTGAGCTTGCGGATGGTGGCCATGACCTCGGCGACGATTTGCGGCGCCAACCCCTCCGACGGCTCGTCCATCAGCAGAACGCGCGGATTGGCCATCAAGGCGCGGCCGATAGCGAGCATCTGCTGCTCGCCGCCGGACAGATAGCCGGCGATCTGCGCGCGGCGCTCGGCAAGCCGCGGGAACATGGCGAAAACGGTGCCTTCGGTCCACGGCGCGTGATTGCGGCCGGCAAAGCCCTTGTGCGCGGCCACCATGAGGTTTTCGCGAACGGTGAGACTTTTGAAGATGCGGCGGCCTTGCGGCACCAGCGCGACGCCGCGCGCCGCGATCATTTCCGGCGCCAGGCGCGTCACCGCCGTGCCAAACACTTCGACGCTGCCGGCGCGCGGCGGCAACAGGCCGACGCTGACATTCATGCAGGTCGATTTGCCGGCGCCGTTCCTTCCGAGCAGGCCGAGCAGCCGCCCTTCGCCGAGCTCGAACGACACCTTCTGCAACACATGGCTGTCGCCGTAGAAGGCATCGATATCGCTGAGGCTGAGTGCGCTATTCGCCAAGATAAACCTCCCGCGTACGCGGATCGGCGACCACTTCGGCGCGGGTGCCTTCAACGATCACCTCGCCGAAATGAAGCAGCGTGATGCGGTCGGCAAGCTCGAGCGCGGTGTCCATGTCGTGCTCGATCATCACGATGGTGACGTCGCGCGGAATAGCGCGCAGCAGTTTGCGCACGTCCTGCCGCTCGTCGATCGAAAGGCCGGCAAACGGCTCGTCGAGCAGCAGCACTTTGGGATTCTGCGCCAGCGCCATGGCGATCTCCACCCGCCGCTTTTCGCCGTACGACGTTTGCGCCAACGGCCGCGCCGCGATGTGGCCGAGGCCGACGCGCTCGAGCGCCTCGCGGCCCTGGTCGGTGAGATGCCGCTGCCGGTCGAGCGGAAACAGTGGATTCCAGCGCAGCGGCGACAGGCCCAGCATCGCCAGTCTCACGTTGTGCAATATCGTATCGCGGGCGAACAGCGTGATGATCTGGTAGGTGCGCGCCATGCCGAGATGGGTGCGCTTTCGGCTCGGCAACCGGGTGACATCGCGGCCGAAAAGCGTGACCGAGCCGCTGTCGGGCGCAATCTCGCCGGTAATAAGGTTGAACAACGTGGTCTTGCCGGCGCCGTTCGGCCCGATGATCAGCCGGCGTTCGCCCGGCTCGACCTTGAGGTTGACATTAGTCGTGACGCGCAAGCCGCCGAACGATTTGCACAGGCTATTGACGGCGAGCGCGGTCATGGCTTCGGCTCCGCAATCGAAGCTGCCGACTTCTGCCGGTCGGAAGAGCGCCAAGTCGAGCGCCACGCCGAGCGCGCGAGCCGCGCCGTGCCCGGCACCAAGCCTTCCGGCATGAACACGACGATGGCGACGAAGATGGCGCCGAGCATGAAATTCCAGCGCGTGACGTAGGCGCTGACCACGTTCTTCACGATGACGACGAGCGCCGCGCCGACCACCGGCCCGAGCAGCGTTCCGGCGCCGCCCGAGATCACCATCAGCAGGCCTTCCGCCGACGCGGTGAGCGCCAGAGCCTGTGGGCTGATGAACTCGGTGTAGTACACGAACAGGATGCCGGCGAGCGACGTCAGAAGGCCGGAGAACATGAAAGCCCAGAATCTGATCATCCAGACGTGGTAGCCAAGCGTGTTCATACGGCGCGGCTGGTCGCGCGTGCCGCACAAAGCGGCGCCCAGCGGCGAGCGCACGAAGATGGCAGACGCCGCAAGTGCGGCCAGGAAGATGATGAGCGTCGCATCGTAAAAACTGCGCGCATTGGCGAGCGAGAATCCGAACGGCGCCGGCCGCGTCGCCACGCTGATGCCGTTATCGCCGTTGGTGAGGCTGATCCAGCGATAGGCGAGCCCCCAGATGATTTCGCCGAGCGCGAGCGTGATCATGATAAAGCTGATGCCGCTTGCGCGCAGCGCCAGCGCGGCAAAACCCGCGGTGACGACAAGCCCCGCCGCCAGCGCCCCGAGGATCGCAAGCGTGTGGCCGTAACCCGCGGCGAGCAGATAAGCAACGACGTAGGCGGCGACGCCGAACAGACCGGCATGGCCGAGCGAAACAAGTCCCGCGTAACCGACGAGCACGTTGAGCCCCAGCGCAAAGATCGCGTAAAGCAGGACCTGGCTCGCGATATTGACGTAATAGACTTCGCTGATTGCGTAGGGCACCGCGATCAGGGCGAGGATGACGACAGCGATGGCGACACGCCTGGCCGTTACGGGAGGTGTCACAGGACCTGTCCTCCAAACAGACCCTGCGGGCGGAGCACCAGCACGAGCACCATAGGCAGGAATAGGATGAAATAAGCCAGCTCCGGCAACAACGCTTGGCCGAAATTGTAGATAAAGCCGACGATGATGCTGCCGACGAACGAGCCGAGCAGGCTTCCGGTGCCGCCGAGGATGACGACCACGAGCGCGAGCGGCAGCATGTCCTGGTCGAGCCCCGGATAGACCGACAGGATCGGGCCGCCGATCATCCCGGCGAAGCCGGCAAGCCCAGCGCCGAGACCAAAAACGATCGTGAAGAGCCGCGACACTGGGATACCGACGACCCGTGCCATCTGCGGATCGTCGACGCCGGCGCGGATCATGGCGCCGAGCCGCGTGCGTTCCAGCATGAGCCACAGCACAACGGCGAATATGACCGCGATCACGATCACCGCCATCCGATACAGCGGAAACGCCGCGGTGCCAACACGGACGAAGCCAGTAAGACCGTGCGGGGTCGCCACCGAAATCGGATCGCCGCCCCAGCCCATCAGGCAGAGATCGGCGACCATGAAAGAGACGCCCAGCGTCACCAGGACCTGCGCCAATTGCTGGCCGGCCAGCCGGCGAAGCAGCAAGCGCTCCATCAGCGCGCCCAAGACCCCGACTTCCACCGCGGCGATAATCGCAGCCAGCCAAAAATTGAGCGTGAAGCCCAGCGCGCCGGAGAGAAAGGTGGTGCCCAGATAGGCGCCGACCATGAACATCGAGCCGTGCGTCAGATTGGGAATCCGCATCAGCCCGAAGATCAGGGAAAATCCCGCCGACAACAGAAACAGGAGGCCGCCGAACGTCACGCTGTTGACGGTAAGCAGCAGCCAGAATGTCATACGTGCCGCCCTTTTCCGTCCGCCGGCTAGCTGTGTTTGAACGCGTTAGCCCGGAATGCGCGAAGCGCAATCCGGGCTACATTCTGATGACTTCGTCTCAGCACTTGGTCAGCGGCGGATAATCGCGCGAATAGACCGGATGCGCGAGGAACTCCTGTTCGGGCCAGGTCCAGAACTGACTCACGTTCTCGTAAGTCTTGATCGTCTTGTTCCAGAGCTTGAGGCCGTATTTGGCGCCTTCGGTCCCCACGCGCCGGACATAGAAATTGCCGACCACGTTGCCGAGGTGATCGAATTTGATCGGGCCACGCGGCGTGTCGGTCAGGCTAACCGCGCGCAGCGCTGACATGAACTTGTCCTTGTCACTCGCATCGCCGCCGGTCGCCTTGAGTGCGGCATCGACCACCTGACAATTGACGTAAAGGCCGGCGGCATAGAAGCCGGGAATGACGTCGTAATTCTTCATGATCTCGTCGATGAACTTCTGATTGGCGGCATTGTCGAGATCGAGCGTATAGGGACAGCACGATACGAGGCCAACCGCCTCGTCGCCGAAACTTTTGAGCAGCGCATCGTCGGCGCCGGTTTCTCCTGTCACCACCTGATATTTCAGCCCGGCGCTGGCATAGGCCTTCATGAAACGCAGCGGATTGGAGCCGGCGAAGCCTTGGCAGACGCCGTCGCAGTCGCTGATTTGCGCGATATATGGCGTGTAGTCGGGCGTGACCAAGGGCGGCCACAGCTTGTTGGCGACGCAGCCGCCGTCTGCCTGAAAGGCGGCCTGGAAGCCGCCCATCTGCTCGTAGCCGAAAGCGAAGTCCTCGGAGACGGTGACAACGCGCTTTAGCTTCAATTCGGCCGCCGCATAGTGGCCCATCGGCTGCATCGCCTGCGACGAGGTTGCGGAGGCGCGCAGCAGATACGGGTTCGGAATGCGCTGGGTAAGATTGTCAGCCGCGGCCAGGCTGAGAATCGGCATTTTTTGTTCTTTGATATAGTCATTGATCGCCAACAGCTCGAAGGCGGCGAGCGGACCGAGGATGACGTCGACCTTGTCGCGCTCGATCAGCTCCTGGGCCTTGGTCTTGGTGCCGGCCGGATTGCCGCCGGTATCGGCGGAGATGAAGTCGACCTTGCGGCCGCCCATTGTGTAGTCGCGCTCCTTGAGGAACGTGATTACCCCCTGTTCCATCTGAATACCGCCCTGGGCGAGCGGCCCGGTCTTCACCGTAAGAAGGCCGAGCTTGAACGTTTCGGCCTGCGCGATGGCAGGTGCCGGAAAGCGCGTCAGCGCCACTGCCGCACCGGCCGCGGTACCGGCCAGCAGCGTGCGCCGCGAAACTTTCTGCGAAGTGTCTTTTCGAGATATGAGCTTGCGAGACATTATGGTCCTCCCTCTGGCGTCTATTTCTTGCGAGGCGCCTGCTTTGCCGCCGCGTCCCCAAACGCAGCAGCCCTTCAAGCCATCATTGGCGAAGCCCTTCCACCCGTGTAAAGTCCGCTATTGTCGCGCTTTTTTCAACACTTGTTCAGCGGCGGATAGTCGCGCGAGTAAACCGGGTGGGCGAGAAACTCGGCTTCCGGCCAGGTCCAGAACTGGCTGACATTCTCATATGTCTTGATGATCGAATTCCACAATTTTAGGCCGTATTTGGCGCCCCCGGTGCCGCATCGCCTGACGTAGAAATTGCCCACGACATTGCCGAAGTGGTCGAACTTGAGCGGTCCACGCGGCGTATCGGTCAGATTGACCGCGCGAAGCGCCGCGACGAACTTGTCTTTGTCGTCAACGTCACCGCCAGCCGCCTTGAGGCCCGCCTCGACGACCTGGCAATTGATGTAGAGGCCGGCGGCATAGAAGCCGGGAACGGTATTGAAGTTTTTCAGCATGCCGTCGATGAAGCGCTGATTGCGCTCGGTCGGAATTTCGAGCGAATAGGCGGAACAGGAGACAAGACCGATCGCCTCTTCACCGAAGCTTTTCAGCAAGGCGTCGTCGCCGCCGGTCCATCCGGTCACGACCGGATATTTCAACGCCGCCTCGCCATAGGCCTTCATGAAGCGCAGCGGATTCGATCCGGCAAAGCCTTGGCAGACGCCGTCGCATTCGCCGATCTGCGCGATGTAGGGCGTGTAGTCGGGCGTGACCAAAGGCGGCCACAATTTGTTGACGATGCAGCCGCCGTCCTTCTCGAACGACGCCTGGAAGCCGCCCATCTGCTCGTAACCGAAGGCAAGATCCTCGACGACGGTGACGACGCGCTTGAGCTTCAGTTCGGTTGCCGCATAGTGTCCCATCGGGTGCATGGCCTGCGAAGACGTCGCCGACGCGCGCAGGAAATACGGATTGGGCCGGCGCTGCGACAAGTCGTCGGCGGCCGCGAGGCTGAGCAGCGGCATCTTTTGATCGCGAATATAATCGGTGATGGCGAGCAGTTCGAAGGCGGCCAGCGGACCGAGGATCGCGTCGACCTTGTCGCGCTCGACCAGTTCCTGGACTTTGGTCTTGGCGCCAGCCGGAGCGCCACCGGTGTCGGCGGTAACGAGTTCGACCTTGCGGCCGGCCATCGTGTAATCGGTCTCCTTCAGAAAAGTCAGTACGCCCTGCTCCATCTGATTGCCGCCTTGGGCAAGCGGCCCGGTCTTCACGGTGAGAAGTCCGAGCTTGAACGGCGCGGCTTGCGCGATGGCAGGCGCCGGAAATCGGCCGAGCGCAACGGCGGCTCCCGCCGCGGTGCCGGCCAGAAGCGCGCGGCGCGACACTTTCCGCAAAATGCCTTTACGAGACATGATCCCTCCCCTACGGCGCCGCCGTTCTTTATCGGCGTGTCCGCTGCCGATGCTTATACGATCATTTTTTCCTTGGCGGAATAACCGGCAAGAGCAGATAGGGCCGCGCGGCGCCGCCGAAATGCAGGCTGGTGACGCCGCTGAAAACCTTCGGCGGCCGGTCGCGTGGATCGTCATGCAGGAACGGCCCGCAACCGGTCAGCTCGTTCTTGAAATTCGACAGCCGTCCGCCGCTCGGGCCAGCATAGACATAGTCCTTGCCGCGGATGGTGAGCGCGATGCGGTGGCCGGCCGGCACGGCGATCGAAGTCGGCCAGATCTCGACGTCGAGCGGCACCACCTCACCCGGCTTGAGCGGCTGTTTCTTGGTGTGGGTGTGATAGGGCCGGTAGGGCTTTGAAAGCTTTTTGTCGAGCTGCCGATGCGAAGCGCGCAGCCAGCCTTGGCCGATCGGGGCATGCGGATCGATGGCGCCCTGGAATACCACTTCCTTGAGGTCGGGCGAGAAAACGCGCAGCACGGCGAAAATGTCGGCGTCGCCGGTCGAGGATGAAACAAACAGCTTGAGCGCGGACGGCCCGGTGATCTCGGTCGCCTGCGCCAACGGCAGCGTGAGGAACGTGACGCCGTCGCCCATCGCCTCAAACCGCAGCACCGTTTTTTTCTTTGGCGCTTTCTCCGACAAGGCACCGTTGGCCAGATCGAGATAGAAGCGCGTCCATTTGGTGCGCTTGAGCGGCCATTCAGTTTCCGTGCGCTCGACGAAACGATCGAGGTGACGCACCTGAAGCTGCACCGGCGGCTGTTTGTCCCATCCATTCTTCTTGCCATGCAGGAAGTGATCGAAGAAGCGCAGTTGCAGCTCGCGGCCGTAATCGGTGTAAAAGTGCGTCCAGTGCTCGATGCCATGCACTTCGAGCCATTTTTGTTTCGATGCGGCGCGCACAAAGCCTTCGAAATTGCCGCGCGGATGCAGCGGCTGGCCGCCCCAATTCGCCGCCGATAGAAACGGCACCTTCACCTTGGTCCAGACCGGCGAACGGGCGCGGTGATATTCATCGTCGAGCGGATGGGCGACGATGTCGCCACCAAAATTACTGCGATTTCGCGCCAGCTCCGCTTCCGACAAGAATTCCGGCCCGCAAACGAGATCGCCATGCACGCGGCTTCGTTTGCCGCGCTCGCCTGCGCCGTATTGCACGGTCTTGACCTGCATATCGTACCAGTTTTCCCAGAATGTGCAGAGGATGCCGCCGTGATGCGTCATGTCGCGATACCAGTCGGCGGCACCTTCCCAGATGCACATGGCGGCGAGATGCGGCGGTTCGAGTGACGCGACGTGCCATTGGTTGATGCCGTAATAGGAAATGCCGTTGAGCCCGACCTTGCCGTTCGACCACGGCTGCACCCCCGCCCATTCGATGCAGTCGTAAAAATCCTTGGTCTCACGTGGCGAGAAATGATCGATGAAGCCGGGCGACGTGCCGCAGCCGCGTGAATCAACGCGCACGCAGGCGTAATGGTGCGGCACCCACTTCTCCGGATCGACCACTTCCCAGCTCTGGTAGAGATTGCTGGAGTCGGCAGTGACGTCGGGATGCTTTTCCACCATGCGCTGCCACGCGCTCGGATAGCCGTCCTGGAAGGCAAATCCCTTAGCGTAGGGGCCGTAGCTCAGGATGACCGGATAGTGGCCTTCCGTGATCGGCCGGAACACATCGGCGCGGAGCACCAGGCCATCGTCCATCGCGATCGGCACATCCCAATCGATGCGCATGCCGTCGCGGGTTTCGCTGCGCTGCTCGATCGTCTTGCGGTCCCCTGCAGCTGCCGCCATGCGGGCTTCGCCTTCAAGCGATGACATTCGTTTCCTCCTCAACTGTCCCTGTTATCCGGCCGTCTATCACGGGAGCGGCGCCGCACCGCTCGGTTGTGTCGGCGCTCGCAACGCATTGCCGACCCGCTTGCCAAGCTCGATCCCGGTTCGCTCGATCCCGACATGCACGGCCGTGGCCGCGGCGATCAAGAGCGCACCGCAGAGCAACACGATACACCAATGGCCGAGCCCCGACGCAAGCGCGAAGTCGCGGACCGGCTGGACGGCGAATGCGGCGGTAAAGACCAGTCCTTGCAGCAGATAAATGCCATAACTCACATCGCCCAGCCGGCGGGCCGGCCGGCTCGTCAGAAGACCGAAGAACGAGCAACCTGACGCGATCAAATAAAAGGCAATTCCGAGCAATAGCGTCGCTCCGGCATTGTGGCTTGAGTCAAATGCGACGAATACCGTGCAGATCAGGATGGCAACAAGCACCGATGCAATCGGATCCGAAATCCTGGCACCCAAGCCGTTGCGAGCGAGCGAACCGCAGGTCATGCCGACGAGAAACAAGGCGACGCAGACTGAATCCGGCGCGGTAATCGCGGGTCTGTTGAATGCCACCAGATATCCGAGGCTGATCGCCAGCGCCGCCACAGCAAACGGCAGATGAAACTTCGCTTGGCTGGCGGGGATCGCGAGAAGCGGGAGGCTCAAGTAGAAGAGCCATTCGTACCGCAGCGACCACGTCACGTCCGCCAGCACCGTCGATGCATCGTGATAGCCGTTGATATCGCGCAGATTAAGAAGACCCAGCGCAAGCCAGCGGCCGAGTTCCCGCGCAAGCTGAAAAAGCGGAACGTTGATCTGGAAATTCTGACGCGTGAATACGATCGCCAGCGCGCATACGGTCACGAACAGATAGAGGGGCCCGATGCGAAAGATCCGTCCCACGTAAAGCTGTAGCCAGTCCGGCCGGCCTTTCTCCTTGATGAGCCGCGACCAAAACAGGAAGCCGGTGATCATGAAAAAGACCGCGACGCCGACTTGGCCAAGCAGGGTGTAAAACTGCGACGGCGGAAGCTGCCATGCCTCACCGGACAGATAGCCGTGATAGATGGCGGCGTGGTTAAAGAATACGCCGAGCGCGAGAAAACCGCGCAGTCCGTCCAACGTTGAGATTCGCGGGCCCTTCGGGTTCGGCGGCACGTCCGCGGCGCTAAAAAGCGGGCACGCCACCAGAGCCAGCAGCAACGCCATAACCACGAAATAGGGCCACACCGAATACGCAGTCATCGGCGATGATTTATCACGAAAATACGGGAGTCCCCAGGACTGCGCGGGCGCAGATCACCGCCGGCGCCGCGCCGCCGATCGGCCGCGCTTCACTTTTGCCATGTCTTCGAGCACCGCGCAGACTGCGGCCGTGTCCTCGGCGCCGTGGCCGCCCTTGAGCGCCTTGTTGTAGATCGCCGTGCTGGCGTCGAACATCGGCGTCGGCACGCGAATTTTGCGGGCATAGCTGCCGATGACGTCCATGTCCTTTTGCCACACCGAGATCTTCATGGTGACGTTGCTGTAATCGTTCTTCACCATCATCGGCGCACGCAGCTCGAAGATGCGGGAATTGCCGGCGCCGGTTTTGATCAGATCAAAGATCAGCTGCGGCGGCAGCCCGGCTTTCATGCCCAGCACCATTGCCTCCGCGCTCGCCACGTTGTGAATGGCGACAAGGTGATTGGCGACGTATTTCATGCGGCTGCCATTACCGAAGGCGCCGACGTCGTGCACGGCGCGGGTGAAGCTCGCAAACATCGCCCGCAATTTCTTGATCTCCGCCGTGCCGCCGGAGGCATAGACCACGAGATCCTTGGTTTTGGCCTGAGCGCCGGTGCCGCTCACCGGACAGTCGAGCATGACGTGGCCGGCTTTGCGTAAGCCTGCCTCGGCCTTCCCTTTGTCCTCAAGCGCGAACGTCGACATTTCGACCACGACGCGACGTGACGCGCCGGATTTGGCGATGGCCGCGGCGGTCGCGGCAAGCGCACTTGGTTTGGGCAAGCTGACGATGATGGTGCGCGCCTTGCGCGCCAAGTCGCCGGCATCGGCGGCGATCTCGACGCCGAGCCGCGCCAGCGCGCGCCGACGAACGGGATCGACGTCGTAGCCGATCACGCGCCAGCCCGAACCGACCAGATTTTGCGCAAAGGCGCCGCCCATGATGCCGAGGCCGATAATGCCGACAGCACCTTTCTTGCCCGAAGCCATCGTGATTCCACTCCCTTGCATCGGAAACGCGACGCTATGGCATCCGCTCGGTGCGCGTGCAAGCGGCTTTCTCGGCTTGTCATTCCGGGGCGCGCGAAAGCGCGAGCCCGGAATCCATACACACGGACCTTGCAGAACGGTCGCCGGAATGCTGGTCTCGAACGGCTGTGATTATGGATTCCGGGCTCGCAGGCTGACGTCCGCGCCCCGGAATGACGGTCGGGAGAGTAAGCCATGCAGATTGGAGTCGCGGGTCTCGGTGCCATGGGCAGCGCCATTGCGGCCCGTCTGCTGGAGGTGGGTCACCAGGTGACCGTTTGGAATCGCACTGCTGCAAAAACTACGCCGCTCGCAGATGCCGGCGCCAAAGTCGCCACCAGCCCCAGCGCGGTTGCCGCGGCCAGCGAGGCGGTCATCACGATACTGACCGACAGCGCGGCGATCGACGCGGTTTATAACGGGCCGTCGGGTCTGTTATCTGGCGACGTAAAGGGAAAATTGTTCATCGAGATGAGCACTGTGCCGCCGAATGTGGAAACCGCGCTCGCGCCGAAAGTCCAGGCCAAAGGCGCAGTCTTTGTCGAATCTCCGGTCGGCGGATCGACTGCGCCTGCGCGGCAGGGAAAATTGCTCGGCCTCATGGGCGCGGAGTCTACCGCCGCCGCGCGCGCCAGACCGATCCTCGATCAGCTTTGCCGCAAGGTCGAGCATTGCGGCCCGGTCGGCGCTGGTTCGTCGATGAAGCTTGCGATCAATTTGCCGCTCATGGTCGCCTGGCAGGCCTATGGCGAAGCCTTCGCCATCGCCCGCGATGTCGGCTGGGAGCCCAAACGGCTGCTCGATCTCTTTGTCGAGAGCAACGGCGCCAATAATGGCCTGAAGATGCGCGCCGACATGATCGTCGCCATGTTGGAAAACCGCGATCCGGGCCCGACCACTTTCAGCATCGCCAACGCCGTCAAGGACCTCCGGACAATGGTCGATGCCGGCGTCGCCAAGGGCGCCGATATGCCGGCGACAAAAGCTGCGCTCGCCGCCTTCGAGGAATCGTACAAAAAGGGCTTAGGCGGCGGTGACGGCTCGCGCCAGTCGGTCTATTGGTCGAGGCGCGGCAAGGAATGAAATTTCATCGGACAATGTTGGAGCGAATATGTCAGTTACTCTCGCGCAAGCTTCCACCATCGTCGACGCCGCGCTGAAGAAGGGGCGCGAGAGCAATCTCGCCCCGCTCAGCGTCGCCGTGCTCGATGCCGGCGGCCATCTCGTTGCGTTCAAGCGCGAGGACAAATCCGGCATCCTGCGTTTCGACATCGCCTTCGGCAAAGCCTGGGGCGCGCTCGGCATGGGGTTCGGCTCCCGCACGCTGGCAAGCCGCGCGGCGAAGACCCCGCAATTCTTCACCATGCTCGCTGCCGCAAGCGACGGACGCATGGTCACCAATCCGGGCGGCGTGCTGATCAAGGACGGCGGCGGTAACGTCATCGGCGCCTGCGGCATTTCCGGCGACACGTCGGACAAAGACGAAATGTGCGCGCTGGCCGGCATCGAGGCGGCGGGACTCAAAGCCGATCCTGGCACTGATTAGGAGATCCCAATGAAGCTTTTTTCGTTCTGGCGCTCGCTCGCGACCTATCGCGTGCGCATTGCGCTCAATCTCAAGGGCCTCACGCCCGAAGTCATCGATGTGAATCTCATGAAGGGTGCGCAGCGCGATGAAGCCTATCGCGCGGTCAATCCGATGATGGCGCTGCCGGCGCTGGTCGACGGCGACGGGCCGGCTTTATTCGAATCGCTCGCCATCATCGAATATCTCGACGAGACCCATCCCAACCCGCCGCTGTTGCCGCGCGATCCGCGCGACCGCGCCCGGGTGCGCGGGCTCGCCCAAATCGTCGCCTGCGATTCACATCCGCTGATCGTGCCCCGCGTGCGGGAATATCTGGAGCACGAACTCAAAATCGACGAGCCGACGCGCACCAAATGGTGCCAGCATTGGCACACGGCCGCGCTGACCGCGCTCGAGGCGAACCTGAAAGACAAAGCCACCGGCCGTTATTGCCACGGCGACGCGATCACGCTTGCCGATATCTGTCTCGCCAGCCAGGCGGCCGGCGCGAAGTTCTTCGCCGTCGATACCGCGCCGTTCCCGAATTTTTCCCGGATCGCCGGCGAGCTTGCGGCGATCGACGCCTTCGCCCGCGCCCATCCGCTCAAGCAACCGGGCGCGCCGGCGGCGTAATTTCGCCTACCACCACTTGTGAAAATGGTGCACCGGGCCGCGGCCGGAGCCGACGTTCAGCCGGTCGGCAGCCGCAATGGCGGCGCTGACATAGGCCTTGGCCTCGCGCACCGCGTCGCCGAGCGACAGACCCTTGGCGAGACCGGCGGCAATCGCCGAAGCGAGCGTGCAGCCGGTGCCGTGGGTATTGCGCGTTTCGATACGTTGCGCGGCAAAGCGCGTGCAAGCATCGGCATCGACCAGAAGATCGATGCTTTCCGGCCCGCTGCCGTGGCCACCTTTGATCAACACCGCGCCGGGGCCGAGCGCCAGCAGCGTTTTCGCTTGCCGGCGCATCTCGTCTTCGTCGCACGCGGCCGCCGTATCGAGGAGTACGGCGGCTTCGGGCAAATTGGGTGTCAGCACGCTTGCCTGCGTAGCGAGCTTCCGCAATGCGCCGATAGCGTCGGCGCGCAATAATGTCTCGCCGGAGCTCGCGGCCATGACCGGATCGAGCACGACATTGCGCACGCGATGGCGTTCGAGCCCGGCGGCGACCGCGTCAATTGCCGCGGTGCCGCCCAGCATGCCGATTTTCACCGCGCCAACGTCGAGATCGGAAAACACTGCATCCATTTGGGCGGCAATAAAATCAGCCGGCACCTCGTGAATGGCAAAGACGCCTTTGGTGTTCTGCGCTGTCAGCACAGCGATGACGGAGGCGCCGTAAACGCCGAACGCGGAGAAGGTCTTGAGGTCGGCCTGGATACCGGCGCCACCACCGGAGTCAGAGCCAGCGATAGTCACGGCGATTGGAGCGCTCATCGCTTGCCAACGAAATCCCTGCCTGGCGCTACTGCCAGTTTTTCAACTCCCTCAGTCTGTTTACATAAGCAGAGTGAATGCAAGCGTCGGTCGAGCATACATTGCGGGTCTTCTGCCAAGCATTTTCGTCGGCCACCAGAGCGGCTTGCCTATCTTTATCGAGATGAGCCCGGAGAACGGCATACGCTTCGTTGAGATTCCGATCGAGCTCCGAGAGGTCCGCGCTTCGGCATATCGCTCCCTCCACGCCATTAAGATCGCCGTGACAATCAAAGCTTGGAGGCGCTCCACCACGGAGATATGAGAAGGCAGCGACTGCCGCGACGCCGGCCAGAAGACCGGCGATCGCGTAGGCCGCCGGAGCGAAGCGAGACCATTTCTGCGTTTCGATCTTGGCGCTTTGGGCAGGCGCGCGTGCGGCCTTGGAAAGCGCCGCGAACGGCACAGCCTTGCCGATTTGTGTGTTGCGTTCCGGAGGTGCTTCATCCGCGCTCTGCGGTGCGCCGTGATCGCCGAAGAATTCGTCGAGCGTGCTTATCAGGCCGTCGATGTGGTGATCAAAATCGCGGCCGCTGTCGATCGTGACGGCTTGCCGATAAACAAGATCCTTAAGACCATCCGGCAACTCGCCTGCCCCGGGCATCTGCATGCCGCTGACCAGGACGGGGATGATCTCAATATCGCGTTTGAGCGCCGTCTCTACCTCAATCCGAACCGGGTCGGCTTCATTGTCGATTCTACTTTCAGCACCCGCAATCTGCCCAAGCCACCTCGGCCCGACGACGACAAGCAGAATATCGGTTGCTTGCAAGGCGTGGGAAATTTGCTTTCGATAGTCGCTTCCCGGCCGAATGCTGTCGATGTCGCGGAACACCGTGTCCCTGCCGTATTGATCCACGAGACGATCAAAAATACGCCCGGTTATGTCCTGGGAGTCCGATCGCCGATACGAAATTGCAATTCTGGCCATGGATGCCTCCCCCGAGCCCTGAGCTTGTTATTTTATCGCTGCCGCCAAACATCGGTCCAGAGCGGCCTCGCGCACTCCCCTCAGGACCCTCGCTTGGCCAGCATCGCATCGACGATTTCGCGCAATGTGCGCGCCGCCGCCGCCGGATCTGGCGCGAGCGACAATGCCGAGATCACGGCGATGCCGCCGGCGCCGGCCGCGATGACCTCGGCGGCGTTGCCGGCGTCGATGCCGGCGATGCCGGCGAGCGGCAAATTTGGCGCGCGGCGGCGGAACACGGCAACGATGCGCGCCAGTCCTTCGGGGCCGATCGGCTTGTTCTTTTGCTCTTTCGATAAAGTGACATAAACGCCGCCCGAGCCGACATAATCGATCAGATCGACCGGCACGGCCTCGGCCTCGGCCACCGATTTCACGGAAAAGCCGATGATGGCGCCGGCGCCGAGCAACCGCCTGGCGTCTTCGATGGCCATGTCGTCAGGCCCGATATGCACGCCGTCCGCTTCGGCGGCGAGCGCTACATCGACGCGGTCGTTGACGACGAGGGGCACCGCGAAAGGCGCGAGCGCCTTCTTGATCGCCCGCGCCGCCTCGACCATGGCGCGCGTTTCGCTCGTCTTGTCGCGCAATTGAACAAGCGTCGCACCGCCTTCGGCGCAAAGCCGCGCCAGCTCGGCAAGGTCGCGCCCGCCGGCGCGCTCCGGATCGACGATGGCATTGAGTCGAAGATCGACGGGCGTTTTGGTTTTTTGCATCACGAGACCTTTAAGCGCTTGCGCAAATCGGCGCGATCGAGGCCGTGCAGCTCATCGATGATGGCACCGGCGAAGCTGCCCGGCCCGCGCGCGCTCTGCGCCGCGCCTTCGCCGGCGACGCCGAATGCGGAGAGCGCAGCAAGCGTGGCCAACCAAGGGTCGGCTTCGACTGCCAGCGCGGCGCAGATCAACGCCGAGCCGGCGCAGCCCATGGCAGTGACCTGCCCCATCAGCGGATCGCCGTTGGCGATCGTCATGCGGCGCCCGCCGTCGGTCACCACATCGACGTCGCCGGTAAGCGCGACGATGGTGGCATGCACTTTCGCGAAACGCGCCGGAGCGCCGCCCGCGGAATCGTCGCCGGACAGACTAGCAAACTCCGTCCGGTTGAGGCGGACGACCGAAGGCCCGCGCCCGACGAGCTCGCGCGCGAATTGCGCGCGCGCCGGCGAGCGCTCGACAAAGACCGGATCGAGCAGCCACGGCTTTCCGGCAACCGCTCCCAGCGCCACGTCGATCGCGGATTTGCGCTCGATATCGAAGGTGCCGAGATTGACCAACAGCGCGTCCGCGCCGGCAACGAAGGCGCCGATCTCTTCGGACGAAATGGTCATCGACGGCACCGCGCCGGCCGCCAGCAGCATGTTCGCCGTATATTGCTGCGCCACCGAATTGGTTATGCAATGCACACGCGGCGCGCGGTCGCGGATGCGCGCGAGCACGTCGGCTGTGATATCGGCAAGCTCGACCGGTGCATGCATTTTTGTGGTCTTTCAGCAGCTATTAAAATGATACTACGGTCGCCCTACCCCGTCATTCCGGGACGCGGGCGAAGCCCGCGGGCCCGGAATCCATAACCACCGACAGTGAGTATGGATTCCGGGCTCCTCGCTCCGCTCGGCCCCGGAATGACGAGTATGGTATAGTCATAGCGACGTTTCGGAGGCGCGCATGGTCCCCTTTTTCGTGCAGATCAAATGCCAGCTCGGCAAGTCCTACGAGGTCGCCAATAAGCTGGCGGACGCCGAGATCGCTTCGGAAATCTATTCGACCGCGGGGGATTTCGACCTTTTGGTGAAATTCTACGTCGATGAGCCGACCGATATCGGCCATTTCATCGCCGAGAAGGTACAGACCATCCCCGGTATCGCCGATACGCGGACCATCATCACCTTCAAGGCGTTCGGAGCCTCGTAACGGCGGCGGCTTGCGCATCAAGGTAAGCTGGTGCTCGCGCCAGATCACGAACAGGCCGGCGGCGGCGATGATCGCGGAGCCTACGACGATCATCGCCGTCGGCGTCTCGCCGAACATCGCATAGCCGAGCACCAGCGCCCAGATCATCGAGGTATAGTCGAACGGCGCGACCACCGACGCGGACGCGTAGCGATGGCTCTCGGTCAGAAATATATGCGCGGTGCCGCCGAGAAGACCGATGCTGATGAGGACGGCGAATTCCGTGCCGGTCGGGCTGAGCCAGCCGAACGGCCAGGTTGCGAGCCCGGCCAGCGCGCAGCTGAGCGAGAAGTAGAACACGATCGAGGATGTCGATTCGCTCTGCGTAAGGCGACGGGTTTGAATTACGGTCCCGGCATTCGTGGCCGAGCCGGCAATCGCATAGATGACACCGGTGACGGTCGTCGCACTCGCCATTGCGATGGTCAATTCGTCGCCGGAAAGATGCGGCGACAGCACCACCAGCACGCCGATGAAGCCGATGATCACGGCGGACCAGCGGTAAACGCGCACGCGCTCCTTGAGAATCAAAGCAGCCAGCGCGACCGAAAACAACGGCGAGGTGAACGAGATGGCATTGGATTCGACAAGCGGCAGCCGCGCCAGCGCGCCGAAATTACAAAACATCCCGACGATGCTCAGCGCGCCGCGGCCGGCTTGGCCGAATGGCCGTTCGGTGCGCACCACGGCCGCCAATTCACCGCGCCACGCATAGACGGCCATGACCGGCAGTATGGCGAAGGCGGAGCGATAGAACACCACTTCGCCGACCGGATAGCGCGCGCCGAGATAGCGGATCAGCGCCGACATCACGGCGAACAGCACCGCCGAGATGAGCTTGAGCACAATGCCTTTGCCGGTATTCATGAGCGGCGGGGAGCTTCTCAATTCTTCTTCGGCGGCGGGGCCGGGCCTTGCACCGGCGGCAGCGCGGCGATGTAAGCGGCGATCGCGGCGCGATCATCCGCGCTGAGCAAGGACGTATTGCGGATGACTTCGGCCATCGAATCGCCGGCGAAATCGCCGGATGGCATCATGCCGTCACTGAGGAAGCTCGCGATATCCTTCTCCGACCAAACCTCGTCGGCACGTTGCAGCCCCACCGGCGTGATGTTGGGCACCCAGCCCTGACCGTCCGGGCTGGGGCCGCCGGCAAAGCGTTCGCTCTCGACAATGCCGCCGAGAACGTTGCGCGGCGAGTGGCATTCGGCGCAGTGGCCCGCGCCGTTCACCAAGTAAGCGCCGCGATTGTACTGTGCCGACTTCGACGGGTCGGGCTCGAACGGGCCGCCGTGCAGGAACAACAGTTTCCAGCCGCCAAGGAGCCGGCGCTCGTTGAAAGGAAACGACAGATCGTGGCGGCGCGCCTTGCCCGGCACCGGCGGCAGTGTTTTCAGATAGGCAAACAGATCGCGCACGTCATCGAGCTGCATGTGCAGATACGAGGTGTAGGGAAAGGCCGGATAGAGGTTATTGCCGTGCTCCGAGGTTCCCTTCCACAGCGCGGTGACAAAATTCGCTTCGCTCCAATTGCCGATGCCATCTTTCGGATCGGGGGAGATATTCGGCGCGTAAAAGGTGCCGAATGGCGATTTCAGCGCCAAGCCGCCGCCGAGCCGCGTGCGATCGACTTTGTCTGGATCTGTGTTGGGGACGGCGTGGCAAGACGCGCAGCCGCCGATATTGAACATGACCTGGCCGTTATCGACGTTGGCCGCGTATTGTGGCAGCGCCGAAGCGGGAATGACGGCGGGAAGTGTCAGAATCCAGAACGCCGCCAGTCCGGCGGTGACCGCCAGCGCGCCGCCAAGCACGATGGCTCGTAATCTCGGCAGCGTCATTCTTTGCAGTCCCTCAGTCGGCAGACTCGCAACAAATCGCCGCGCCAGGGGACACATAGCTAACTTGGCGACAAAAAGCGAAGGGCGGCCGTCCGCGCGGACGGCCGCCCCCTGTCGTGATACCGCTGGTGCTTTTAGCTCGGTCTGACCCGGAACGTCTGGTGGCAGGAGCCGCAATCTTTGCCGATGGTTGGGAAATTGGTCTTCAGGCTGTCGAGGTCCTTGGTGCTCTCCTGCGCCGCCTTCACGTCCGCGGCGAACTTGGCGATCGCCGCCTTGAAGTCGTCCGGCTTGTCCCAGATCGCCGGCCCCGCGGTCGTATGGTCGCCGGTTTTTGAGCAATCGGGAAACAGCGTCGGCATTTGTGCCGCATCGTCGGCGAAAGCGGCGAAAATTTCCTTGGTCTTATCGATGTCGAAGGGCGCATCGCCTTTAATCATGGCGGAGCCCGCCTTGGCCAAATCGGCGCTACGCTTCATCAGCGTCTGACGCTTATCGATAACGTCCTGGCAGCTCTGCGCAGATGCAGCGGTGATGCCGAACAGAAGAATTGCGAGTACGATAAGCGGATTACGAAGCATGTGGCGTCTCCTTCGGGCGTGCCACGACGAACACCGGATTTGCGATATTATTCCAGCGCAGCCCCCTAGCCTAGATGACTTCCGCCGAACAAATCCGCGCCGCCTACTCCGCCGCTTGCCGAGAACCAAGCCACCACTTGCCGCGCCGAGGACCGAGCTCCGCGATATAACGGGCGATCACATAGAACACCGGCGTGAAGATCAGCCCGAACGCCGTCACGCCGATCATGCCGAAAAACACCGCGGTGCCGAGCGCCTGGCGCAATTCCGCGCCGGCGCCGATCGCCCAGACCAGCGGCGTGACGCCGAGGATGAAGGCAAACGAGGTCATCAGGATCGGGCGCAGCCGCAGCCGCGTCGCCTCGATGGCGGCCTCCCATCGGCTGCGGCCTTGATCCTCGAGCTGGCGTGCGAACTCGACGATCAGGATAGCGTTCTTCGCCGCCAGCCCGATCAACACCACAAACCCGACTTGGGTGAGGATATTGTTGTCCATGCCGCGCAGGATGACGCCGGTAATGGCGGCGACGAGGCACATCGGCACGATCATGATCACCGCGAGCGGCAGCGTCAGGCTCTCGTACTGCGCCGCCAGCACCAGGAACACGAACACCACCGCCAGCACGAAGGCGAACATCGCGGTGTTGCCGGCCCTGATCTGCTGGAAAGCGAGCGTCGTCCAGTCGGTGGCAAAGCCTTCCGGCAACGTCTCGGCCGCGAGCTTGTCCATGGTCGCGATGGCCTGACCCTGCGAATAGCCGGGCGCGGCGGCGCCGTCGATCTCCGCGGCGGGATAGAGATTGTAATGCGGCACGCGGTACGGACCGGAGATGTTGTCGACGGTGGTGAAGGAGCCGAGCGGGACCGTATCGCCGTTCGAATTGCGCACCCTGATCTTCAGCACGTCGGCTGTGTTCATTCTGTCCTCGTCGCGCGCCTGCGCGGTGACGCGGAAGGCACGGCCGAATAGATTGAAGTCATTGACATAGGACGAACCGATATAGATTTGCAGCGCGTTGAACACGTCCTGCACGTTGACGCCGAGAAGCTGCGCCTTGGTGCGGTCGATGTTGAGATAGACTTGCGGCGTCGACGTCTCGAACAGCGAAAACGCCTGCGCGATGCCGGGCGTCTTCACGGCGCGCAGCACGAGCGCTTCGGTCGCCGCCCGCAGCGCATCGGAGCCCTGTCCGGCGCGATCCTCGACCATCATGCGGAAGCCGCCGGCCGTGCCGATGCCCCGCACCGGCGGCGGCAGCACCGCGACAATGAAGGCATCCTGGACGTTGCCGAGGCGCCGATTCAACTCGGCCTGAATGGCCGACGCCGATTGGTGCGCTGCGTGGGCGCGTTTATCGAACGGATCGAGCACCAAAAACAGCGCGCCGGAATTGGGCGCATTGGTGAAGGTCGCGCCGGAAAAGCCGACGATGTTCACGGCGTGGGCGACACCGGGCACGCCGAACGCAATATTGAGCGCGCGCATCTGCACCTCATCGGTACGCGCCAGCGAGGCGCCAGGCGGCAGCTGCACCACGACAATGATGTAACCGGCATCGACAGGCGGGATGAAACCGACCGGCGTCGATCGGAACGCGTTCAGGCCGAGACCGATGACCACCAGATAAATCGCGACCATCATGACCACGCGCCGCACCGTTCGCGTGGCAAGCCAGGAAATGCCGAAGGCGATCTTTTCGAAGCCTAAATTGAAATAACCGAAAAACTGATGGATCGGCCGCTCCCACCAGGTATCGCGATGTCCTTGCGCGTGCGGCTTGAGCAACAGCGCGCACATGGCGGGCGACAAAGTCAGCGAAACAATAAGGGAAATGACCGTGGCCCCGATGATCGTCAGCGCGAACTGCCGGTAGAACTGGCCGGAAATGCCGCTGATGAAGACCGAGGGCACAAACACCGCGCACAGCACGAGCGCGATGGCAACCAGCGCGGCGCCGACTTCGTCCATGCTTTTGCGCGCCGCTTCGCGCGGCGGCAACCCAGCCGCGATATTGCGTTCGACGTTTTCGACGACGACGATGGCGTCGTCGACCACGATGCCGATCGCCAAAACCAGCCCGAACAAGGAAAGATTGTTCAGCGTAAAGCCGAACGCCGCCATGAAGAAAAACGTGCCGATGAGCGACACCGGGATGGCGACCAGCGGAATGATCGCGGCGCGCCAATTCTGCAGAAACAGCACCACCACCAGCACAACCAGCACGATGGCTTCGCCGATCGAATCGATCACCGCATCGACGGATTGCTGGATGAATTGCGTGGGATTGTAGACGATGGCGTATTTGACGCCGGGTGGAAATCGCTTCGCCAATTGAACCATCTGGCTGGTGATACCTTCGGCGGTGGCGATCGCGTTGGAACCGGGACGCTGAAAGATCGCGAGCGCGACCGCGGGGTCGCGATCGAGGTAGGAGTTCGAGGAATAATCGAGGGCGGCGAGTTGGACGGTGGCGACGTCGCGCAGCCGCACGACCGCACCCGGTGTCTGCTTCACTACGATCGCACCGAACTCTTCCTGGTTGTCGAGCCGGCCGAGCGTTTGCACCGCGATCTGAAAGGCGCCTGGATGCGCAACCGGCGGCTGACCGAGCACGCCGGAGGCGACCTGGATGTTCTGTGCCTGCAGGGCGCTGGTTACGTCGCTCGCCGTCAAGCCGAGCGATTGCAGGCGATCCGGATCGAGCCAAATGCGCATCGAGTAATCGCGGCTGCCGAATACGGTGATCGAGCCGACGCCGTCGACGCGGGTGAGCGGATCGGTCACTTCGAGCGTGGCGTAGTTGGAGATGAACAGCGAGTCGCGGGATTTGTCCGGCGAATAAAGATGCACGACCATCATCAAGTCGGGCGAGGCTTTCTGCACGGTGACGCCGATGTTGCGCACGTCGGCCGGCAGCCGCGGTTGCGCGATGGCGACGCGGTTCTGCACCTGCACCTGGGCGATGTCGAGATTGGTGCCAAGGTCGAAGCTGACTTGGATGGTGAAGCGCCCGTCGGCGGTCGAGTTCGAGTACATGTAGATCATGTTCTCGACGCCGTTGATCTGCTGCTCCATCGGGGTAACCACGGTCGCGGCTACGACCTCGGCGCTGGCGCCGGGATACTGGCCGGTGACGTTGATGACGGGCGGCGCGATTTCGGGATATTGCGCCACCGGCAAGCGCGAGAACGACACGCCGCCGAGGATCACGAAAACGATCGAGACTACGGCGGCAAAGATCGGCCGGTCGATGAAAAAATGCGAGATACGCATCTATAGAGTTCTCTCAAGCGGCGTTTCCCGCACGCGATGCAGCGCGAAGTGGGGCATTGCTGATCCGGGATCGTTACAAGCTCCGAGCTTGTGAAGGTCCCGGTTCTGCAGCGCACCACTTCGTGCTGCGCTGCGCCCGGGACACGAAGCTAAAGTTGGCAATGTCATCTCAACCGGATTTGGCTTCGTCGCCGGTCTTGTCACCTGGCTTGGCCGGCGCCGGCGCGGACGGATCAGCCGCTTGCTCCGCTTTCACCTTGATGCTGGGCCGCGCATGCATCAGGCCGTTGACGATGACGCGGTCGGCGGCGACAAGGCCGTCCTTGATGACACGCAAGCCGCCATCGAGCTGGCCGGGCGTGACGTATTTCTGGCGCACCATGCCGCCGTCGTCGACCACGAGAACATATTTGCGTGCCTGCTCGGAGCCGATCGCGGCGTCGGGAATGAGCAATGCGGCATAGGGCGGCGAGCCCGGCACGCGGATGCGGCCGAACATGCCGGGCGTGAAAATGCCGCCCGGATTTGCCAACACCGCGCGGCCGCGAATCGTGCCGGAGGAGCGGTCGATGACATTGTCGACGAAATCGATCTTGCCGGTATGCACGAAATCGTTCTCGTCGATCAGCTTGAGCGAGACGGGAACGCCGCCGTCGACGCCGCCGCCTTCCTTGTCCCCGGATTGCCGGTTCGCGGTAAAGCGCTGATAGCGCAGGTACGACGCCTCATCGAAGGTGAATTCGAAGCGGATCGGATCGACCGAGACGATGGTGGCTAGCAGCGTCGTGTTGCCGCCGGGGCCGCCGGTGACCAGATTGCCGACGGCGACGCGGCGATCGCCGATCTTGCCGTCGATCGGCGACCGCAGCTCGCTATAGTCGTTGAGGTCGAGTTCGGCCGAATGCACCATCGCCTCTTGCGCGGTGACGGAAGCTTGGGCGACGGCCTTGGCTTGGGTGCGCTGGTCGTAGGCCTGCTCGGTGATGGTCTTGTTTTGCAGCAACGGCTGCGCGCGATCGAGATCGGCCTGCGTGAAAGCAAGATTGGCGCGCGCCTGTGCGAGGTTGGCGCGCATCTGCTCGAGCGCGATCTCGAATGGCCGGCGGTCGATGGTGAACAACAGATCGCCCTGCTTCACCATCTGGCCATCGGTGAAATGGATGTCGGAGAGATAGCCGGACAGCCGCGCGCGGATCTCGACCGAATTCACCGCGGCAAAGCGGCCGACATATTCATCCTGATCGACCACGGTGCGCTGCACCGGGTTGGCCACGGTGACGGTCGGAAGCGCCGGCGCCGCCTGCTGCTGGCCCTGACCGCAGCCTGCGAGCGCCGCCGCTGAGAACAGCGCGGCGACACGCGCCGCGTTGGCGAAAGTCATGGGTGATCCCTCGAACGTCGCGGCATCATAGGCGTTCGCACCCGCCAATCACACATCGGCCCGGCAGGCACATCGTCGCCCTTCCTCAAAGCCAATGCGCACCCCATATCTGCGCCCAACCCCCATGTCACCAGACCCGGCGTGTTGCTGGGTTAACACCCTGAAATACCATGACAATCATACCCCTCACCGATGCCATTCGGGCCGGCCGGAGCGCCGCCGCGCCGGGCCCCGTTCCGCCTGACGACCAGGCGCTGCTCGACGCCTATTCGCGCGCCGTCATCGACGTGGTCGACCGGGTCGGCCCCGCCGTGGTGCGCCTTGCCGTGCATGCCGGTCCGGCCGGCGCTGCCGACCAATCCAGGGGCGGTACCGGCTCCGGCGTCGTGGTGGCGCCGGATGGCCTCATCCTCACCAACAGCCACGTTGCGGCCGCCGCAGGCAGGTCGGCCGCGGCCTCGCGCATCGAGGTGACGACGGCAGACGGCCAGGATTTGCACGCCCGGCTCGTCGGCGACGATCCCGATACCGATCTTGCGCTCATCCGCGTCGACGAGCCGGTGACGCTGCCGGCGGCGTCGCTTGGCGATTCCAAGCGCCTCAAACGTGGCCAGCTCGTGATCGCCATCGGCAATCCGCTCGGCTTCGAATCGACGGTGACGACCGGCGTGGTCTCGGCGCTCGGCCGCTCATTGCGCTCGCGCACCGGCCGGCTAATCGACGACGTGATCCAGACCGATGCCGCGCTCAATCCCGGCAATTCTGGCGGCCCCCTGGTCTCGTCGCGCGGCGAAGTCGTCGGCATCAACACCGCGGTGATCCTGGGCGCGCAAGGCATCTGCTTTGCGGTTGCCGCCAATACCGCAAGCTTCGTGCTCGGCGAATTGGTGCGGCACGGCCGCGTGCGCCGCGCCTTCATCGGCATCGCCGCGCAGCAGACCGCGCTCCCGCCGCGGCGGCGTCGTTTCTTTGGCCTCAGCCAGGACGGCGCGGTCATGGTCGGCATGGTCGAGCCGGATAGCGCCGGCGCCCGCGCAGGACTGAAGGCGGGCGACATCATCGTCGCGCTCGATGGCCAAACCATCGCCGGCGCCGACGATCTGGTGCGCGCGCTCACTGGCGAAAAAATCAGCCGCGACGTCGCGCTCGACGTGTTGCGTGGCACCGAGCGGCTGACGTTATCCGTGGTGCCGCAGGAGCGAAGGCGGTCGTAAGGCGAAAAATCAGCCTCGCACCAGCTCAGCTATTGCGGCCGCTGCGAGTCCGAGCCATGCGGCGATGAGGATTATGCCACCACTCGGCGCGGCCATGGCAAACAGGCGATGGCCCGCCAAGGCGCGTAGCGCGATGTCGCCGGAGAATAGCGCAGCGCCCAACACCCACGCGGCCAGCACGATCATCGCCAATGGCCGCCACAGCACGCCTTGCTGCGCAAGCGCAGCGCCGCCGAGCACGGCGGCAGCGTGGAACAGCAGCATATAGGCTGCGCTGTCGAGGCCTGAGCCGGGCGCCATATGTGCGCCGGCAGCGGCGAGCACGATACCGCCCGCTCCCATCAGGCCGGCCAGCACCAGCAAAATCATCACAGCCATGAACCGCCTCCGGGCGCTCGCGAGCGACCGTTAGCCTATGCCGTCATGGCCGGCTTTGTCCCGCTCTGCGAAACAGGGCGGAGAGGCCTCACACAAAAACACCTCTCCCAAACGGGAGAGGTGAGTGACGTCGCCGGACTTCTGCATTCTTTTGCAGCAATCCGCCTGCTGCATCGTTTTGCGGCAATCAGCCGGCGTAAGCCGCCCGTTGCTGATCGGTGGCCTCTGCGGCGGTCTTCGGCTTGGCCGGCAATTGCAGAACCGTCGCCTGCTGGCCCTCGCAAAGCAGCGTCAGCAGCAGGATCCGGCCGTCCGGAAATTCGAGCGCATCGTGATGGGCGGCCGCGCTGTCCTTGTTGATCTGCCGGAAAATCGCCGTCTTGTGATTGATCGGGCGTGCACGCCACGGAAATAGACCGGTCGAGAGGCACGTCACCTCGCCGGCGAACGACAATTCCGTTCCGGGAAGAACGCAGACCGCAACATCCGCATCTTCCGCAGCGGCGAACCCGCGCGTCCCGTAGCCGAAGTCACGCGCGGTCAGCTTGTCGCCAACTTGCGCGGGGCGCGACCTGACATTGGTAAGGCTGCAGTCACACATGGGAGCACTCTCCTATTTGGATCAGCCCCATTTGCCAAACGAGCGGAAACCACTTTGGTTTCGCAGGCGCGAACCGAATTTTCGTAAGCAAATTTACGTAAGGATTTACGTAAGTGTGTCGGAAAGCGGCTGAACGCCGCTGCCCACAAGATGCGCGGCGGGACGACCTGCCTATTTCATGCGCTTGAGATTGCCCTTCTTCACGCCGGCCTCCGGAAAGATCCACATCGCCGCGACCATGAAGACTGCGACGATGACGAAGGTCGAGAAGTCATGACGAATGGGCGATCCGCTCCAGTAAGCGAGGATGAGCGCCACCACCAGCGTGACGGCCGATACCGCCGCTTTGACATCGCTCGGCATTGAATTAATTCGTCCCACCGGAGCCGCGCAGGTTCTTCTTCAGGAAACGCGTGTCGTAACCATTGAGCAGCGTGCCGACGAGCCCGCGATCGAGATCCGACGTGCCGAGGAGCCAATCGGCGATCGGGAAGGTCAGCCTTGGTAGACTTTCATGAGCCGTCACTCCGGCACTTCGCCCTTAAGCATGAGGCGATAGAGATAGCGGCGCTCATTCATGTCGTAGTCGGGATTGGCCTGGTGCATGACGCTACGGTTGTCCCACAGCACCCAGTCGCCGTGACGCCATTGATGGCGATATTCGTATTTTTTCTGGGTGGCGTGCTGCATCAATTCGCCGACCAGATTGAGCGCATCGGCATCGTCCATGCCGACGATGGATTCGATGCGCACCGGATTGAGGAACAGCGCCTTGCGGCCGTTCTCGGGATGCATGCGCACCAGCGGATGGACGCCGGGCGGCGGCAGTTTGGCCCGGCTTTCCTCGGTGAGATGGCCGAGCGGGCGCGGGCTGTATTTGCTCAAGTAAACATGCACCGCCTTGAGCCGATCGATCCGGTCTTTCGTCTTCGCGGGTAGGTCGTCATAGGCCTCGTGCATGTTGACATATTGGGTGTCGCCGCCGTTCGACGGCAGCTCGACCGCAAACAGTGTCGTCGCCTTGGGCGGCGCCGGATGGTTGGAGTGGTCGGTGTGGAACGTCTCGCCCGGGATGATCCGGCGGCCGTTCACGAATTCGTCGTTGGAGACGTAAGACACGTCCGGATGACCCGGGACATGATATTCCTTCTTGTCGTGCGGCTGCAGCTCGCCGAACAGCTGCACCGCGGCCTTGAATTCATCCGCGGCAAAATGCTGCCCGCGCATGACCAGGACATGATGATCGGCAAACGCCTCGCTCAGCGTGGCGCGAGTTTCCGTGTCGATCGGCTCTCTGAAATCGAGACCGGTGACTTCGGCGCCGGTGTGCTCGGTAAGCGGCGTGATCGCGAAGGAGGCCATGGCCGTCCCCTCCCGGGGTATTTCCTCAAACGCTAGCGCCGGGTAGCGGGAGGATCAAGGGCGCCGTCCAGGAAGGTCGCACGGAATACATTTCTGCCGGTAAGCTCGCGTGGGGAATAATTTCACCGCTACGGCCGCAACAAAGGAAAGTCCCCGGCTTCCCGCCAGACGATCCGGCCCCTAAATGATGTGACCCCAAGCGGCCATCCGTCGCCATCAATCCGGAGCTTCGCTGTCCGGGCTGGAGAGACCTCCATGACCGATCTTTCCGTTGACGCACGGCTCCTTGCCAGCGAGCGCGGCGCAGCGCCCCCGATCAATACCTGGGTTGTGATCCTGGCCTCGGCGGTGCTTGGGGCCGGCGCGATCACGCTCGGCGATACCTATAGCTGGCGCCAGGGCGCGCTGTTCCTGGTCGGCGGCGGCCTCGGCATCGTGCTTTATCACGCGCTGTTCGGCTTCACCTCGGCGTGGCGCGTTTTCATCGCCGACGGCCGCGGCGCCGGATTGCGCGCGCAAATGCTGATGCTGGCGGTGGCGGCAGTGCTGTTCTTCCCGGCGCTGGCGCATGGCAAGCTGTTCGGCCAGCCGGTGCATGGCGAATATGGCGCGGTGGGCGTTTCCGTGCTGGTCGGCGCCTTCATGTTCGGGCTCGGCATGCAGCTCGGCGGTGGCTGCGCCTCCGGCACGCTCTACACCGCCGGCGGCGGCAATTCGCGCATGCTGGTGACGCTTGCCTTCTTCATCATCGGCTCCGCGCTTGGCGCCTGGCATTTGCCGTGGTGGTCGGCGACGCCGAACTTCGGGCCGATCTCGCTGATCTCGGCGTGGGGCTGGGCGCCGGCGCTCGCCGTCAGCTTGGCCGGATTTGCCGCGCTTGCGGCGCTGACCGTCGTGATCGAGCGGCGCATGCACGGCGAATTGCGTTCCGGCGTCGTCACCGACCGCCGCGGCTGGCGGCGCTTCCTGCACGGACCCTGGCCGCTTCTTGCCGGCGCGGTCGCGCTCGCGATTGGCAATTTCGCCACGCTCTATCTTGCCGGCCGACCGTGGGGCATCACTTCGGCCTTTGCGCTGTGGGGATCGAAGATCTTCGCGGCCTCGGGCATCGACGTCGCCTCGTGGGGCTATTGGCATTCGGCGGAACGCGCCAAGGCGCTCAACGACAGCGTATTTGCCGATATCACCTCGGTGATGGATTTCGGCATCATGGCGGGGGCGCTGTTGGCGTCCGGACTCGCCGGCAAATTCCATCCCGGCTGGAGAGTGCCGCCGCGCTCGCTCGTCGCCGCTGTGATCGGCGGCTTACTGCTCGGCTACGGCGCGCGCTTGGCCTATGGCTGCAATATCGGCGCCTATTTCAGCGGCATCGCTTCGTCGAGTGTGCATGGCTGGCTTTGGCTCTTCGCCGCGTTTATCGGCAGCATCTTCGGCACTTATCTGCGGCCGTTGTTCGGCTTGAGCGTCGAAGGCAACCTGACCAGCGCCCAGGCCGGTCCGGTCGCGCGCGACTGATCAACGTCATTCCGGGGCGCGGACAAAGTCCGCGAGCCCGGAATCCATATCCACAAGCGTTGAAGGTTGGCTCCGGAGCCAGTTCTGCATGCTCTGTGATTATGGATTCCGGGCTCCTCGCTTCGCTCGGCCTCGGAATGACGTTATCGTGCCACGATCAAGCGGGGCAACGATCCGATGGGCGAAGCGTTCGAACTGGGGCTTTACACGTTCGGCGAGATGACGCCGGATGCGCACACCGGCAACGCGATCAGCGCCCAAGAGCGCCTGGCAGACGTGCTTGCGGCGGCCAAGCTTGCCGATGCGGCGGGGCTCGATGTTTTCGCCGTCGGCGAGCATCACCGGCTGGATATGTCGATCTCGGCGACGCCGGTGGTGTTGGCGGCGATCGCGGCTGTGACCAAAAGTATTCGCCTGACCAGCGCGGTCACGATCCTGAGCACGGCCGATCCGGTCAGGGTATTCGAGGATTTCGCCACCGTCGACCTCATCTCCGGCGGGCGCGCCGAGATAATTGCCGGACGTGGCGCCTTCACCGAATCTTTCCCGCTGTTCGGCTACGATCTTGCCGACTACGACGATGTGTTCGCGGAAAAACTCGATCTCCTGATAAAGCTCAACAGTGCCGCGCGCATCACCTGGCAGGGCCGCTTTCGTTCGGCGCTGCAGGACGCGCCCATTCCGCCGCGGCCGGCACAAAGCCGGCTGCCGATCTGGCTCGGCACCGGCGGTACGCCCTCAAGCGTCGAGCGCGCGGGTACGCTCGGCCTGCCGCTGGCGCTCGCCAATATCAGCGTGCCGCCGGCCAAGCTCGCGCCGCTGGCCGAGCTCTACCGGGGCACTGGAGTAAAGGCCGGCCACGATGCGCGGGAGCTGAAAATCAGCCTCGCAAGCCACATGCATATCGCGGAAGACTCCCAGGATGCCCGCGACACTTTCTATCCGCATTATGCCGCCTATTTCCGGACGCACGTCCCGACGAATTTCCGCGCGCGAGACATTTCGCGAGCCGATTTCGAGGCGCTTGTTGCCGCTGATGGGCCGACCTTCGTCGGCAGCCCGCAGCAGATCGTCGACAAGGTGATGTATGAGCGGGAGCTGTTCGGGCATCAACGCTTCCTGGCGCAGATCGACATCGGCGGCCTGCCGTTTGCAAAAGTGGCGCGGGTGATCGAGTCGTTCGCGACCAAGGTCGCGCCGGCCGTTCGCGGCAAGGCCGGATCGTAGCTTCACCCCAGCAAGTTGCGAGCTACTCCACCCCAGGCCGCCCGATCGCAGCATAGCGGAAGCCGGCGCGCTTCATCTCGTCGGCGCGATAGATGTTGCGCAGATCGACGATCACCGGCTGCGCCATCACGCTCTTAAGGCGCGCGAGATCGAGCGCGCGGAACTGCTCCCATTCGGTCGCGATCACGATGGCGTCGGCGCCCTCGGCGGCGCTATAGGCGCTGTTGCAAAAATGCACGGCGGGGAGCTGCGGCTTCGCCTGCTCCATGCCGGCCGGATCGTAGCCGCGCACCGTGGCGCCGAGATCGTGCAGCGCGGTGATCAACGGAATTGCCGGCGAATCGCGGGTATCGTCGGTGTTCGGCTTGAACGTCAGGCCGAGCACGGCGACGGTCTTGCCGCGTACCGAGCCGCCAAGCGCGGTGACCACCTTGCGTGCCATGGCACGCTTGCGCTGGTCGTTCACCGCCGTCACCGCCTCGACGATGCGCAACGCCACGCCGTGATCCAGTGCGGTCTTGAGGAGCGCGGTGGTGTCCTTGGGAAAACACGAGCCGCCGAAGCCGGGGCCGGCGTGCAAGAATTTTCCGCCGATGCGATTGTCGAGCCCCATGCCGCGCGCCACCTCCTGCACGTCGGCGCCAACCTCTTCGCACAGGTCGGCGATTTCGTTGATGAAGGTAATCTTGGTGGCGAGAAACGCATTGGACGCGTATTTGATCAGTTCGGCGGTGCGCCGGCTAACATTGATGATCGGCAGCGAATTCAGATAAAGCGGCCGGTAGATTTCGGCGAGCACGGTGCGGGCGCGCGGGTCGTCGGTGCCGACCACGATGCGGTCCGGGTGCTTGAAGTCCTGGATCGCGGCGCCTTCGCGCAGAAATTCCGGATTGGAGACGACCTGGATTTCGGCGTCGGGCCGTTTCTGACGAAGGATGTGCTCGATCTCGTCGCCGGTACCGACCGGAACGGTGGACTTGGTGACGACGATAGCGGTGCTCGCAAGAAGCGGCGCAATCTCGCGTACTGCATCATAGACGAAGCTCAAATCGGCGTGGCCGTCGCCGCGCCGCGACGGCGTGCCGACCGCGATGAACACCGCCTCCGCTTCGCCGATGCGGGAGGTGTCAACACCGAATTCGAGCCGGCCTTGCCGCATATTGGCTTCGACCAGATCGGCGAGGCCCGGTTCGAAGATCGGAATCTCGCCGCGATTAAGCGCGGCGACTTTATTGGCGTCCTTGTCGATGCAGGTCACCTGGTGGCCGAAATCGGCAAAGCAGGCCCCGGAAACGAGCCCGACATATCCGGCGCCGATCATGGTCACGCGCATTGCTATACTCGCTCCCGTTCAGACCCGATCCGGCCCGGGGGACGGGGCGGAGGTGCCTTCGAGTTCATCGAGTGTAGCGGCCGGCGCAATTTGCGCGTCGCGCCGTATCAGCGAAAGCCAGCGCCGCCCGAACAGCACCAGCACGAGACCCCCATAGACCAAGCCGCCGATCAGCGCCAATAGCAGCAATTCCGATTCGTTGCGGAACCTGGACCATGACGATAACAGCGCCGTGACGATCGGGTCGGCGACCAACAAGACGATGGCCAGCGCGATGCCGGCCACCGCAAGCTTCACCAGCGACGCTCTGAGCTCCGCATCGGACGCGATGACGCCAGCGCGCGCGGCAAAAAACAACACCAGCCCAAAATTGATCCAAGCCCCGATCGAGGTTGCCAGCGCCAGCCCAACCTGCGCCAGCGGCACCATCAGGACGATCTTGAAGGCAATGTTGACCGCGGTCCCGATTAGGGCCGCCTTAACCGGCGTGGCGGTGTCGCCGCGCGCCAGAAACGGCGCCACCACGCTGCGGATGAGCACAAAGGGGACGAGCCCGATGGTGTAGGCCACCAGCGTCATCGCCGCGGCATGCGCATCGGCGGCGCTAAAAGCGCCGCGCATGAATAAAGCCTGCATGATGAGCCCCGGCACCACCAGGAAGGCGCCGACACAGGGGATCGCCAGCAGCAGCGCGAATTCGATGGCGCGGTTCTGCGCCGAGCGCGCGCCCGCGTGATCGCCTGATGCGAGCCGGTGCGTCATCTCCGGCACCAGCACGGTGCCGATCGCAATGCCGATCACGCCGATCGGCAACTGGTCGATCCGGTCGGCGTAATAGAGCGCCGAGATGGCGCCCGCCGACAGAAAGCTGGCGATGATCGTGTCGGCGAACAGCGCCAATTGCGTGCCGGCGGACCCGATGGTGGCGGGGACCAGCGCCACGAAGAAGCGCCGCACGTCATCGTCCCAGCGCAGCGCCCGGAACGACGTCATGACGCCGGCATAAAAAGTGGCGCCGCCGACCAAAGCGGCTTGCAGCACGCCGGATATCAGCACGCCCCAGGCCGCGGCGTGGCCCGCGCTCGGAAAAGCAAAGGCTGCCGCCAGCGTCGCCATCATCGCGACATTGAGCAGGATCGGAGCTGCGGCGGCTGCGGCGAAGCGGTGCAGCGCATTGAGGATGCCGCTCCACAACGTCACCAGCGTGATGAGCAACAGATAGGGGAACGTGATCCGCGTCAGCGACACCGCGAGCGCGAATTGCTGCGGCTCGCGCGAGAAGCCCGGCGCCAGCACCTCGATCACTTGCGGCGTGAACAGGAGCGCCAGCGCCAGCAGCACGAGCTGCGACGCGAGCAAGAGCGTGAAGATGCGGTCGCCGAAGTGGCTCGCCGCCTCCGCACCGCCCTGGGTGCGGATCCGCGCATAGGCCGGAACGAAGGCCGCATTGAACGCGCCCTCGGCGAAAATGGCGCGGAAGTGGTTCGGCAGCCGGAACGCCACGAAAAACGCATCCGCCACCGGGCCGGCGCCGATGATGGCCGCGAGCATGATGTCGCGCACAAAGCCGGTCAGACGCGACAGAAGCGTGTAGCCGCCAACGGTGAGAATCTTCTCGATCATGGCAGCGTAGTTATCACGATCCGCCGAGATGGGCTTCGTTCCCCGGACGCGGTGCAGCGCGAAGCGGTGCACCGCTGATCCGGGATCGTAGCAGATTCGGAGTTTCCGACGATCCCGGGTCTGCAGCGCATCACTTCGCTGCGCTTCGTGCTGCGCAGCGCCCGGGAAACGCACGCCCGTTGGCTACGCGAGCGCCCGTCGAACCGCCTCGATTATGCGATCCTGGACCGGCGGCTCGAGATAGGCGTGCATCGGCAGGCTGATGACTTCTCCCGACAGCTGCTCGCTCACGGGCACGCCGCCGTCGGCCAGGGGGAAGCCGCGGTAGGCCGGCTGACGATGCAGCGGCTTTGTGTAATAGATCGCCGTCGGAATGCCCTGGGCCTTGAGCGCGATCGCAAGTCCGTCGCGCCGCTCCGGCGGGAGCTTGATCGTGTACTGCGCCCAAACCGAGGTCGATTCATTGCCGGTGCGCGGCACGGTCGCGATATCGGACAGGCCGGCCGAATACCGCGCAGCGACGCGATCGCGGGCGACGATTTCGTCGGGGAAGATTTTCAGCTTCTCAAGCAGCACCGCCGCCTGGACGGTGTCGAGCCGGCCGGTAATGCCGATGCGCACGGCCTCGTATCTGTCGGCGCCTTCGCCGTGTACGCGTAGGCTTTTTATCCGCGCGGCAAGAGCGTCGTCGTCGGTGAACACCGCGCCGCCGTCGCCATAGCAGCCAAGCGGCTTGGCCGGGAAGAAGCTGGTCGCGGTCGCGGTGGCGCAAACGCCGAGCTTGCGGCCGCGATACATCGCGCCAAAGGCCTGCGCGGCGTCGTCGAGCACCAGCATGCCATGCGCGGCGGCAAGCGCATTGATCGCATCATGATCGGCCGGCAGGCCGAACAGATCGACCGGAATGATTGCGCGCGGTTTGAGCCCAAGCTTTTTCGCGGCCGCGACCGCGCGCGCGCAACTTTCGGCATCGAGATTGAAGGTATCGGCATGCACGTCGGTGATGACCGGCGTTGCGCCAAGCAGCGCGACCGCTTCAGCCGTCGCGTGATAGGTGAACGAAGGGCAAATCACAGCATCGCCGGGCCCGATCTCCCAGGCCATGAGCACCAGAAGGAGCGCGTCAGTGCCGCTCGAGCAGCCGATCACGTGCTTGGCGCCGCAGAATGCGGCCAGCTCGGTTTCGAACGCGCGCACCTCCGGCCCCTGGATGAATTGGCAATGCGCCAATACGCGCGCCACCGCGTCGTTGATCGCGGAGCCGAGACGGCGGCGCTGTGCCGCGACGTCGATAAACGGAATCGGCTTCTCTTCAAGGCGGGCGTGTTGATTCATGATCGCTCTTGATTGTCTCTGTCTGGTTCCCAGCAGAAGTGCGGATGATTAGCCGACAACGCGGCGCGGCCCTTTGCGGTGCGGCGCAGTCGCGTGCGCCGACCGCCCGTCGAGGCAGCGGATCGCGATTTCGAGGCTGGCGACGGCTTCCTCGCCGGTGACGGGGGGCGGCTGGCCGCTGCGGATCGCGTTGACGAAAGCAACCATTTCGGAGCGCAACGGCTCCGCATAGCCGACCGACAGATGCCGCATCGAGTAACTGCCGTCCGGCTGGAAGCCGAAGCACTCGGTGACTTGCAGCGTCAGAAGATCGCCGATGACGTATTTGTCGCGCGTGGCGATGTGGATGGTGCGCGCCTTGAACGGCGTTAGCCAGTTCGTGTTGATGTGCGCCAGCACGCCGGACGCGGTGCGAAACTGAAGGAGCGCGATGTCCTCGCGCTCGGCGACCGCACTCGAGGTCTGCGGCTGGATTTCGACGATCTCCGAATCCGTGAACCAGCGGATGAGATCGATGTCGTGCACGGCAAGATCGATGACGACGCCGACATTCGACATGCGCGGCGGGAACGGCCCGACGCGGGTGATGGCGATGGAAAGAATGTCCTGATCCTGGATCGCCCGCTTGATCGATTCGACCGCCGGATTGAACCGCTCGACATGGCCGACCATCAGCGTGACGCCGGCGCGGCGCGCCGCGGCGACGATGGCGCGGCTTTCCTCCACCGTCGAGGCGATCGGCTTCTCGACCAGAATGTGGATGCCGCGCGAAGCGCAATCGATGGCAATGTCACGATGCAGATGCGTCGGCGCTGCGATCGTGATGGCGTCAACGCCCTGACGAATGAGATCGCTCGTATCGTCGAATGCGGCACAGCCAAGCCTGCCGGCAACAGCATCGCGGCGTTTGCGGTCGGGATCGGCAATGCCGACCAGTTTCACGCCAGACAACTCGGACAGCACCCGCGCGTGGTTGCTGCCCATGACGCCTACGCCCACAACGCCGACACGCAACGTGTCCACGCTACCCTTTTCAGTCTCACTCATGACCCGATGAGCCCCCTTGCAACTACCCCAGAGCTTACCCCGACCGTCCCCTAGCATGGCCGCTGCCAACTGGCGACCGGGCGAGCGGCCAAATCACGCCGAAATCCGAACACGAATTGAGTCAAAGGTTTACGGCCGGCCAAGCAGCCGACACGCCCCGATCGAACGAAATGATTGGAATAGCTGACGAAATTAAGGAGTTAACGCCGGCAGCCGGAATGTCCGGCCCCGGTAGAAGCAATCAGAACTTGTAGCCGACGCCGGCAGTTGCCGTCTGGGTGCGGATCCGAATGGCGTCGGTGACGGCGAAAGTAGATCCAACCCCGGGCGACAGCCGCGCGTCGGTAGGCGACCAAGTGCCAATATCGGCATAACGATATTCGCCGCGCGCCCACAGCATTGCTTCCATCCCTCCGCCGACGGTCCAGCCGACCCGCGTGGTAGTGTCCGTAATAGCGGACGGGGTCCCGGCAAACACGGACACAAAACAATCCGAAGAAAAGGCCTATCCAATCGCAATGATGATCGGAGAAAATCTTCGAAATTGGGGCGGTCTAGCGGCCGTCACGAGCGGCGGTAATCGTCCTCGATGCGGACGATATCGTCCTCGCCGAGATAGCTGCCGGTCTGCACCTCGATCAATTCCAGATCGATCTTGCCCGGATTTTCCAGGCGGTGCTTGGCGCCGATCGGGATGTAGGTCGATTCGTTTTCATGCACGGTCCTGGTCTCGTCGCCGATCGTCACGCGTGCCGTGCCCTGCACGACGATCCAATGCTCGGCGCGGTGATGATGCATCTGCAGCGACAGCCGGCCGCCCTGCTTCACCACGATGCGTTTGACCTGAAAGCGCGGGCCCTGATCGATCGACTGATAAGAGCCCCATGGTCGATGCACTTTCAAATGCTCCTCGGTGACCGTGGGCGCCACTTCCTTGAGCTTTTGCACCAGACGCCGCATCCCGTCGCCATCCTCGCGCTTTGCGACCAGCACGGCGTCGTCGGTCGTGACCACGACCAGGTTTTCGACGCCGAATAGCGCGACGAGCTGCTTGTCGCTCGTGACGTAGGACCCGCGGGAGTCGACGAAGACCACGGAGCCTTGCGCGGAATTACCAAGTGCGTCGCGGCTGGACAGTTCCCAGACCGCCTGCCACGAGCCGACGTCGGACCAGCCATACGCGACCGGCATAACCGCGGCGCGCTTGGTGCGCTCCATCACCGCATAGTCGATCGATTTCGCCGTCGCGCGCGCGAACGCCTTGGCATCGAGCGTGACAAAACCGAGATCGATGCCGGCGTTCTCGACCGAAGCCGTCACCGCGGCGACGCTGTCCGGCGCGAAGCTTTTGTACTCGCCAATAAGCAAGCCGGCGCGGAACATGAAGTTGCCGGAGTTCCACAGGTAGCCTTCCTTGACATAACCCTCAGCGGTTTTCGCATCGGGCTTTTCGACGAATTTCTCGATGGCGAAAATATCGGGACCGATCGATGCGCCGGCGCGGATATAACCATATTCGGTCGCCGGCCGGCTCGGCCGCACGCCAAAGGTCACGATACGATCCTTGGCGGCGGCCGCCGCCGCTAGGCCGCACACCTTGGCAAAAGCAGCAGTGTCGGTGACGACGTGATCGGCGGCCAGCGCCACCACGACCGGATCGCCGCCGCGCCTGAAGGCGAACACCGCGCCCGCCGCGATCGCCGGACCGGAATCGCGCCGCATCGGCTCGAGCACGATGTCGGCCTCGATGCCGATCGCCGCGAGCTGCTCGGCCACCAGAAAGCGATATTGATTGTTGGTCACGACGATCGGCCGCCCGAACAAGGCCGGATCGGACACGCGGCGAATGGTGTCCTGAAACGTCGAACGCGGACCGAACAGCGGCAGGAACTGCTTGGGCCGGCCTTCGCGCGAAGCCGGCCACAGCCGCGTGCCGGCGCCGCCGCACATGATCAGAGGGATGATTGATTGAGCCAAGGTGTGCCCGCGACAGGTCGCGAATTGTGACGCCGGTTAGAGGCCGGGATTGTGCCGCATCCCGGTTAAGAATCCTTACGCGATTCCCAGCGTTGCCATAAGCGGAAATTCCAGCATTCGCCGCCCAGCAGCGCTCATTTACTTCTTACGCAATATGCGGCCGGCGACTGCATCGAGCTTTTTGAGAAGCTTCGGATCTCGCGCTTGCGGCGCGGTAATGAGCGCGCTGTCGAGCGCCCGGTCGGAACCGATCGGGCACGGCTCGTGCTCGCGCGGAAAATCCCGCGCCAGCCGCGCGACCAATTGCGCAGCCTTCTCGGCATTGGCCACTAATACTTTGATGATGTCCTGCACCGTGACGGCATCGTGATCGGGGTGCCAGCAATCGAAGTCCGTCACCATGGCGACGGTGGCGTAGCAAATCTCCGCCTCGCGCGCGAGTTTGGCCTCCGGCAAATTGGTCATGCCTATCACGGAATAGCCGAGATTTTTGTAGGTGAGGCTTTCGGCCAGCGTCGAGAATTGGGGGCCCTCGATGCAGACATAGGTGCCGTCGCGCACGACGGCGATGTTTTCCGCCATCGCGGCCTCGGTGAGATGGATGCGCAGTCGTGGCGACACCGGATGCGCCATTGAGACGTGCGCGACACAGCCCTTGCCGAAGAACGAGCTTTCGCGCTTATGGGTGCGGTCGACGAACTGATCGACCAGGACGAAGGTGCCGGGCGGCAGATGCTCCTTGAACGAGCCGCAGGCCGACAACGAGATGAGATCGGTGACGCCGGCGCGCTTGAGCACGTCGATATTGGCACGGTAATTGATGTCGGACGGCGAATGGCGGTGACCTTGGCTGTGCCGTGACAGAAACACCACCGGCAATCCGGCGATCTGTCCCATCCGCAACGGTCCGGACGGCTCGCCCCACGGGCTCTTGATTGTCTTCGATCGCACTTTCTCCAGCCCCGGAAGATCGTAAACGCCCGAGCCGCCGATGATGCCGAGTACCGCCTTGGTCATGAGAAATCGTTCTCCTCGCGTTCGGTATTGCGGAATCAAGCTCGTGGCGTGACGTTCGCCGGACCCGACACAAAAATCAATGGTGCAGAAGAACCATCGAGATCGCCGGCACATAGGTGATGATCATCAGCGCAATGAAATTAATGACCAGGAATGGCAGCACGCCGAGATAGATCCGGCTCAACGGCGCGTTGAAGATCGCCTGCGAGGAGAACAGATTCAAGCCGAACGGCGGCGTGTACATGCCGAGGCTGAGATTGACCGCGACGATGATGCCGAAGTGGATGGCATTCACGCCGGCGCCGCGCACGATCGGGAGCAACAGCGGGGTGAGGATCAGGATCGCCGCCGGCGGCTCAAGGAAGCTTCCGGCCAGCAGCAACCCGATATTGAGAATGAGGAGAAGCTCCCACTTCGGCATATGCAGCGCGTTGATCGTGTCGACGATGTGTTGCGGAATGCCGCTGGTCGTCAACAGCCACGAATAAATTCCGGCTGACGTCACGATCAAGAGGATTTGCGAGATCAGATACGAGGAAGCGAGCAGGATGCGCCAAAAGCCCGCAATGTCGACTTCACGGTAAATGAACATGGTCACAAACAATGAGTAGACCACCGCGACGCCGGCAGCCTCGGTCGGCGTGAAGACGCCGCCATAAATGCCACCGAAAATCACGGCGAGCGAGCCGACGGACCAGCTCGCCTCCTTGCTCGTCTTCCATATCGTCGCCCAGTGTGCGCGAGCGCCGAGCGGAACGCCGTTCACCCTGGCGTAGATCATGACATAGGCGGCGTCGATGACGCCGATCAGGATGCTGGGCAGGATACCGGCGGTGAAAAGCAGGACCGCGGATTGCTCTGCCGATACCGCGTACAAGATCATCGCGATCGAGGGCGGGATGACGACCGCGATAGCGCCGGACGACGCGATGAGCCCGACGGCAAAACGATCGTTGTAACCGCCCTCCTTGAGCGCCGGATAAATCATGCGGCCCATGGCGACGACGGTGCCAACCGCGGTGTGCGACATCGCGCCGAACAGTTCCGAGGCCGCGACCGTCGTCACCGCGAGCGAGCCGCGCACGCCGCCGACAATAGCCATCACCATCGCAATGATGCGCCGCGCGATGCCGCCTTGCGCCATGATCTCGCCGGCCAGCACGAAGAACGGCACCGCCAGCAGCGGAAAATTATCGAGGCTGCCGAACATATAGGTTTGGATGGCCTCGGTCGGGATGTCGGCAACCGTCAGTACCGCGACGATCGAGGTCACCAGCAGAATGAGAAAGATCGGGAAGCCGAAGATCAGGAGAATGATCGGCAGCCCAAAATATATGAAATACCCCATGGCCCTGCGATCAGTGCGAGCGGTCGGCGCCGGCGGCGCCGGATCGCATGAGAAGGCGCAGCGCGATCAACAGCGCCATCAACGAGTAACCGATGGGGATCATCGCCTGCGGAATGACCAGCGGGAAATTCGCCGCCTGGCTGCGTTCGTCGAACGCCGCTAGCTGCGTGATGACAGGCCACGCGAAGATCGTCACCGCGGCGGCGGCGGCGACCATCACGAGGTCGGACAGAATGTTGAAAGCTTCACGCAACTTGTCCGGCATCATCACCAGCACCACGTCCATCCGGATTTGCCGGCCCTCCCAGGCCACCGCGCAGCAACCCGTGAACACGCAGCCCACCATGAGGAAGAGCATGATCTCTTCCGCCCATGGAATCGAAACGCTGAAGAAATAGCGGCCGATGATATTGCCGAAGTTGATCGCCACGCTGGATATCAGGAACAGCGCCGCCGCCGCGCGGGTGACCGCAAGGAGACCACGAACGACTTTGACGAGGCCGTCGATTACCATCCGAACTCTCGGTGTTGACTGTTCAAATTTGCGCTCACTGGCCAGGGGCTTGCCGCAGGCGCTGCGCTGCGTCCGCTACGATCTCATAGGCGTCATGAAGCGCCGGCTTTGTCTTTGACACTTCTTCGGCGACCGTGGAAATGGTTTTGATCATCTGCGCCTGCTCTTCGCGCGGCAGACTATTCAGCTCACCGCCGCCGTCGACCCAAGCTTGACGCGATTTATTGAGAAGATCCTTTGCGATCGGATTTATCGCTACCGACTCGGCAGCGGCATCCTTATCGATGATCTGCTGCAAATCGGTGGGCAGAGCGTCGTACCATTTCTTGCTGACTTCCATGATCAGAAAGATCGAAGGCTGATTGGTTTCGGTGATGTATTTGGCGGCGTCTTGATAGTGAAAGGCCGTAAACACGGGAGTGCCGGCGATGGCCCCGTCGATAGCGCCTTGTTGCAGCGCCGGCATAACGTCGCCCAGCGTCATCGCCACCGGTGTCGCGCCAAGCTTGTTGAATGCACTCGATTGAAAGTCCGAAGCGAAAATCCTGATTTTCTTGCCTTGAAAATCAGCAAGATGCGCAATCTTCGCCTTCGTCAAAAGCGTATCCGGCTCGGCGATGAACATCCCTACTCCGTGCAGCCCTTTCTCGGCGCCGAGGCCAAGCATGACCTTAAGCACCGCCGGATCGGCGGCGAGACGCTGGCCATGCTCGAGCGATTCGACCATGCCCGGCGCAGTCATCACCTCAAAGCGCTCGTCGACGCCGACAAAGAATTCTGGCGGAATGATCGCGACTTGAATGGCACCAAACTGCGTGCCTTCGATCTGGCGCGGGATCGAGCCGAGCTGGCTCGCCGGATAGACCTCGGCCTTGATGCGGCCGCCGGAATCACGTTCGACGGCGGCTGCGAAGTTTTTCGCAAGAACATGAGGCGCATCATTGAGCGTGGGGAGCGTGATTTTCATCACGTAAGTCTTGTCGTCGGCGCGCGCCGCGCCGACAGCGAGCGCAAGCGAAACGACAAAAGCGCCGGCGGCGTACGCCCCCCGCTTGATAATTCCAGATTGGATGGAACGCATGTCACCCTCCCTCTCTGCACGCCGCATCGAAATCCCGCGCGCTCTGCGCAAGCGCAGAGGACGATGATCGACGCTGTTCTGGCTGTGGACTTTTCTTATTGACGGTCCCCGCACCCGATACAATCGAGCCCCACTGCGAAAGTCCGTTAGCGACGTTAGTTGATCGTGCTTCCCCCGACAACGACAATTTCGGGGCGGCGGCGCGGCATGCGCGCGCGCATGCTCGTCTACATTCCGCTCCGCGTTCGCGCTGCCGCGTCGGTGAGGATCTTGTAAGCGTCGGCAAGCTGCGGGTTCGTCTTGGAGACATCCGCACCGACGCTCGACAGCGTCTGCATCATCGAAGCTTGCTCGTCGGGCGGCAGATCGATCAATTCGCCACCAGCGGCAGTCCAGTTTGCCTCGGCCTTCTGCCGTAGATCGACTGCCGTTGGATTGATCGCGATGGATTGAGCGGCAGCGTCCTTGTCGACGATGTCCTGCAAATCCTTCGGCAGCGCCTCGAACCATTTGCGGTTGACTTCGGCGACAAGGAAAATTCCCGGCTGGTTTGTCATGGTGATGTATTTCGCCGCATCGACGAAGTGCATCTTGGTGAATGGTCCCATCCCGGCAACCGCGCCATCGATGGCGCCCTGCTGCAGCGCGGGCACGACGTCGCCCAATGTCATCACCACCGCGGTTGCGCCAAGGCGGTTGAACGACTCGGTCTGGAACTTCGAGGCGAAGGTCCGCAACTTTTTGCCCTTGAAGTCGGCAAGATGGCGAATAGGCGTTTTCGCGATCACGTCGGATGGCTCCGCCATGAATAGCCCGACGCCGTGAAGCCCCTTGTCGGCGCCGAGCGAGAGCATCAGTTTGATCACAGCCGGATCGGCCGCAAGCTTTTGGCCATGCGCCAGCGAAACGACGAGCCCCGGCGCCGCCGTTACTTCGAATCGCTCATCGACGCCGACCCAGAATTCGGACGGAATGACCGCCATTTGAATGGCGCCGAATTGCGTGCCTTCGATTTGTCGCGGGATCGAGCCGAGCTGACTTGCGGGATAGACCTCGCCTTTGATGCGCCCGTTTGAGTCCTTTTCGATTGCCGCCGCGAAATTTCTAGCGAATGTGTCCGGCACGTCGTTGATCGTCGGCGTCGTGATCTTCATCACATAGGTCTGGTCGTCCGCTTGCGCGGCGCCGAGCGTCAGCGCTAACGACGCGGCGAATGCGCCCCCGGCGACCAGCGAGCGCGCAATATTCCCGCGATTTTTGATGAGTCTCATTATTATCCTCCCTGCGGCTTACGCTCGCGTCCGCATCGAGCGTCCCCAAGCCGAAATGCAGAATACAATAATCCCAAAAGGACGGTGCGCCGAATCCCGGCGTGTGACGGACTGCCGCGCCCGCGCCGTCTACTTCGTCCGCGCTGCCGCCTCGGACACTATTCTATAAGCGTCGCTCAAGAGCGGCTTTTCTTTCGATACATCCGCGCCGACGCTCGACAGCAATTGAAGCAATGCTGCCTGCTCGTCGGGCGGCAAGCTGATCAATTCTCCACCCGTATCCGTCCACAGCTTGCGCGTGTTCTCGGTGATTTCGGCCGCTTGCGGATTGACCGCGACCGACTCTCGGGCCGCCGTTTGATCGATGATTTGCTGCAAATCCGGCGGCAGCGTGTCGTACCACTTCTTGGAGATTTCAATGATGGCAAAGATCGCGGGCTGACCGGTCTCGGTCACGTATTTCGCCGCGTCCTGATAATGAAAGGCGGTGAAGACCGCGGTCGACGCAACGGCGCCATCGATGGCGCCCTGCTGGAGCGCCGGCAGCACGTCACCCAAGCTCATCGCCACCGGCGTCGCCCCGAGCCGATCGAACGCCTCGCTTTGGAACTTCGACGCGAAGATCCTTATTTTCTTTCCCTTGAAATCGGCCAAGTGCCGGACGGGCGTTTTGAAGACGATGGCGGACGGGTTGACCATGAACAGGCCAACGCCGTGCATGCCTTTGTCGGCGCCAAGGCTGAGCATAAGCTTCAATACGTTTGGGTCCGCCGCAAGCCGCTGGCCTTGCGCCATGGAAGTAACGAGGCCGGGGGCCGCCATCACTTCAAAGCGCTCATCGATGCCGACCAAAAACTCCGGTGGAACGAGCTGGCATTGGATCGCACCGAATTGCACGCCTTCGGCCTGGCGCGGGATCGGGCCCAATTGGCTCGCCGGATAGATCTCGGGCTTGATGCGGCCGCCGGAATCCTTCTCGAGAGCGGCGGCAAAATTCTTGGCAAAGGCGTGAATCTGATCGTTGATGGTCGCAAGCGATATCTTCATCGTATAAGTCTTGTCTTGTGCCCGTGCGGCACCGAGTGTCAGCGCCAGCGACAAGACAATTGCGGCGGCCGTTGTGACCGCGCGCGCACACTTACTACCCGCTATGAAACGCATTTCCATCACCCTCCCCATTCAAGCTGATTGTTTGCCGGACGATTGTGCGTCACTGCAAAAATTCGGCACCGCCTCGCGCAGCACGCCATAGATCGCCGCACGTTCGCCGGCGTCAAGCTCACTCTTCAACCTCGCGATCCAGCCCCGAACCACGTCGATCGACGGACAGACCGGCTTGGCGGCGACGACACCTTCGACGCCAATATCCGCACCTCCTTCTTCTTGAGCGAACAATATCTCGTTAAGCCGCTCGCCGGGTCGGATGCCGATGAAAACGATGTCGAGGTCGCGTCCCGGCTCTAGCCCGCTCAATCGGATCAATCTTTCGGCCAGATCGACGATCTTGATCGGTTGGCCCATGTTGAGAACGTAAACGGATGTCTCCGAACGTGTCGGGCCGAGCGCGTGACTGGCCGCCGTGATGACGAGATCGCAGGCTTCGCGAATGGTCATAAAGTAGCGCACCATGTCCGGATGCGTGACGGTGACCGGACCGCCGGCCTCGATCTGCGCCTTGAATTTCGGCACGACCGAACCGTTGGACGCGAGCACATTGCCGAAGCGCACCGCGATCATCCGCATCGGCGGCTTGCCGCCGTTGGCGTGACCGGCGCCACTGCCGTTATCCAAGGCCTGGCAATACATTTCGGCGAGCCGCTTGGTCGCCCCGAGCACGGAAACCGGGTCGATCGCCTTATCCGTCGAAATCATCACCATCGCTTCGGCGCCGGCATTGAGCGCCGCGTCGGCGACGTTGACCGAGCCAAACACGTTGGTCTTGATGCCCTCGTCCCAATCGCGCTCGAGCAGCGGCACGTGCTTGAGCGCTGCGGCATGAAACACCAAGTTCGGCTTGAACTCAGCGATCAACCTGAATATCCGGTCGCGATCGCGGATGTCGGCGATGCGGCCTTCCACCACGGTCTTGCTCGATTTGACTGCGAGCCGTTCGAGCACGGCGTGCAGGGCCGGCTCCGAATTCTCGATGACAAGCAGCCGACCGGCGCTGAAAGCAACGACACGATCGCATATCTCGGAACCGATCGAACCGCCGCCGCCGGTGACAACGACTGTTTTGCCAGAAATGAAGTTTTCGAGGCGGCGATAATCGATCCGCACGCTCGGGCGCAGCAACAGGTCTTCGACGTTTACCGGCGCCAATCGCAGCGCCTCCTCGCCGGCGCCGAGCGAAGGCATCCGGCTCGCGGCGAGACCTAGCCGCCGCGCCAGCATCAGCATCGTCTCCGGATGAAGCTCCGGATCGAGCGCGCTCGGCGTGAGCACCAACCGGCCGACGTCTATGCCTTGTGACCGTAGCGCGATGACGGTCGATTCAAGATCGCTGAGGAACCCGCGCACCGGAACGTCGCGCAGCTCCTGGTCCTGATCCGCCGCCGATGGGGAGAGAATTCCGACCGGCTGAACGTTTTTAACCGCGCCGCTCTCGATCGCGCGTAACAACACTTCCGCATCGGCTGCGCGCCCAGCAATCAGAGTTGGAACGGCATCGGGACCTTTGACTTGCTGCTGCGTGCGGGAATGCCTGAACGCCCGGTAAGCGATGCGTGGGCCGCCGAGGAAAAACATCTGCAGGAACCAATAGAGCGCGATTGTGACCTTTCCGAAAAAGAAAGTGCCGTACAATGTCGGGTAAAGCATAATGTAATCGAGCACGAGCAGCGAAATCGCCAATACCGACACCGCCTGGAAGATGTTGCGTAAATCCGGCAGCGAGGCGAACCGCCACTTCGCCATGTAAAGATGGAAGTACCAGTATACGACGCCGGCATAGGCGACGTAGCAGGGAAGGATGACGACGAGCCAATGGTACCGCTCCGTAAGGCCGCCATTGTCGCCGTTCTCGAAGCGAATATAGATCGTCGCCAGCATCGCCAGCGCCGTGACGGCGAGGTCGTGAACGACGATCAGGGTGCGGCGCGGATTGCGCAAAAATCCCATCATGGCGTCATTATAGTCCAGGCCGGCATCATTGCCGATGATAGTCGCGATACCAGGCGACGAAATTGCGCACGCCCGTTTCGATGGCGGTTGAGGGGCGGAAGCCGACGTCGCGCATCAGATCGTCGACATCGGCGCAGGTCTCCGGTACGTCCCCGGGCTGCATCGGCACTAACTCGATCTTGGCCTTGCGGCCGAATTCCTGCTCCAAAAGCTCGACCACACGGGATATCTCGACGGTGCTATTGTTGCCGATATTGTAGATTCGCCATGGCGCCGTGCTGCTCGACGGATCGAGCTCGAGGCCCGCCGCGGCGTCCGTCTTCACCGGCACGCGAGCGACGACGCGCTCGACCGCCTCGACGACGTCGTCGACATAGGTGAAATCGCGGCGCATGCGGCCGTGATTGAACAATTTGATCGGTTGGCCTTCGGCGATGGCCTTGGCGAAGATGAACATCGCCATGTCCGGACGGCCCCACGGGCCGTAAACGGTAAAGAAGCGCAGGCCGGTGGCGGGAAGCCCGTAAAGATGACTGTAAGAGTGTGCCATCAGCTCGTTAGCCTTCTTGGTCGCGGCGTAGATACTGATCGGATGGTCCACGTTGTCATGCACCGAGAACGGCAGGCGCGTATTCGCGCCGTAGACCGAGCTCGACGAGGCGAAGACGAGATGCTCGGTGCTGCGGTGCCGGCAACCTTCGAGCACGTTGAGAAAGCCGGCGAGATTGGCGTCGAGATAGGCGTACGGGTTTTGCAGCGAGTAGCGCACGCCGGCCTGGGCGGCGAGATGCACGACCGGCCCGAAAGTGCCGTCGCGAAAAACCACTTCAACGGCTTTGCGGTCGGCAAGATCCAGCTTTTGAAAGCTGAAGTCCCTGAATTGCCGCAACACCGCGAGACGGGCTTCCTTTAGCGCCAGATCGTAATAATTATTGACGCTGTCAATGCCGACGACGGCACGGCCGCCTTCAAGGAGCCGCCGCGCCAGCGAAAAACCGATGAAGCCCGCGGCGCCGGTGACGAGAACCGGTTGTTGCGACATCGCAGCGCTCACAGCCGCCACAATTCGACCCGCTCGGGGCGCTGAGCGCGATCGAGCCGCGACTTCACGTCGAGCACGACGCCGCCGTCCGCTTTCAGGAGCTTGGTCAACAACGGCCAGCCGCCGCGGACGTAAGATTCATGCGCGACCGCAAAGATCACGGCATCGGCCGGCCGCAACGCCTCCATTTTTATAAGCTCGATGCCGTATTCGTGCTTGACGTCGCCAGGATCGGCCAGCGGATCGTGCACCTGCACCGATAGTCCAAACGTTTGCAGTTCACTGACAATGTCCGCCACCTTCGAATTGCGTGTGTCCGGCACATTTTCCTTAAACGTCATGCCGAGGATCGTGACCGTCGCCGCGCCGTTCTTGCGTTTGAGCAGCCGGCGCACGCATTCCCGCGCGACACGCTGCCCGACGCCGTCGTTGATTTTACGGCCGGCCAGGATCACCTGCGGATCGTAGCCGGCTTTTTTCGCACGGTAAGTCAGATAATAGGGATCGACGCCGATGCAGTGGCCGCCGACCAAGCCGGGATAGAATTTCTGGAAGTTCCATTTGGTGGCGGCGGCGGCGAGCACATCGCCGGTATCGATGCCGAGGCGCTCGAACAGCGCGGAGAGCTCGTTCATGAACGCAATATTGAGATCGCGCTGGGTATTCTCGATAACTTTGGCGGCCTCGGCGACTTTGATCGACGGCGCGCAGTGGATGCCGGCTTTCACCACCGAACCATAGACGTCGGCGACGATACGCAGTGTTTTTTCATCTTGGCCCGACACCACCTTGGTAATGGTTTCGAAGCGATGCTCCTTGTCGCCCGGATTGATACGCTCCGGCGAATAACCGACGGTGAAATCCTCGCCGCAGCGCAGACGCGAGGCGCGCTCGAGCAGCGGCACGCAATCCTCTTCGACCGCGCCGGGATAAACGGTGGATTCGTAGACCACGATGTCGCCACGCTTGAGAACGCGGCCGACCGTTTCGGAGGCGGCAAAAACCGCACCGAGATCTGGACGGCGCGCTGCATCAATGGGCGTCGGAACGGTGACGATATAGAAATCGGCAGCCGCCAACGCTGCCGGATCACCTGTATATTTGAGCGTGGGATGCATCAGTTCCGATTTTTCGACTTCACGGGTGCGATCGATGCCCGCGCGCAATTCCTCGATCCGTTTTTGGTCGAGATCGAAGCCGACCACCGCCGCGCCGGATCGCGCAAATGCGACTGCCACGGGCAGGCCGACATAGCCGAGTCCGATCACGGCAATCTTGCGTCGATGCGTCGCCATACGGTCTTTAATCCGGCAAGCCCCTCGTGGTCGGGTTGCGTTTATCCGCGGATTTCCCCTACCACATTAACGGGAATCGCTCTCAATCCGGCGTGAGGGTAAACCGGCTCGGGTGATCCGCAATATCGTTGGGAGAGCAAGCCTAGGCCAAGATTGCAAGGTTTCGCGGCACAGGGCAATAGTACGCTGCAAGCTCAGATTGGCACGCCGCATCATGCTCTGGAAGATATTTCTCGTCGCACTGGCGGTACGGTGGACCTACGCCATCCTGATGTTTGCTTTGCTGGGCGATGCCAGCCTGCAGACCGTCGATTCCACCACATACGTCGCCAATGCCCACGATTTCGCGGCGCAGATCGCTTCGGGCTCGTTAAGCGGCTTGCAATGGCTCGGTCCCACCGGAAATACCATGCCGCTATTCCAGTGGCTCACCGGACTTTGCGCTCTGGCGTTCGGCGCAGCGATGCCGCTTGGCTACGTCCTATTGCAAGGCATATTCGACACCTGCACATGTTTGCTTGTCTATGGCATTGCCCGCGCGATGGACGATGCTTACGCCGCTCCGGCCGGCATCGCGGCGGCGTTCAATCCCACTCAGATCGTGATGAGCGGCCTCGTCCTGACCGATCCGCCCTTTCTGTTATTCACTGCGCTGTTCCTGTACGCGAGCGTGCGCTGGTTGCGCACTCCCGCATGGTACTGGGCCGTGTTGACGGGGCTCGCGCTCGGCGCAGCGACATTGACCCGCGTGCTTGCTGCGCCGTTTGCCGCAGTGCTTCTGTTATTTCTGTTGGTGGTGTGCCTAGTGCGCAAACAGCTCTCGCGAAACCTCATCGCGCAGTTGGTCGGTGCTGCCGTAATCTTCACGCTCTGCCTCGCTCCGATCATTTGGCGTAACGTCAGCCAATATGGAGCCTGGTCGCTTACGCCGCAGAGCGGAAAGCATCTCGCCTTGTGGGTGGCGCCGCTCGTCAGAGAGGCTGTGGACGGAACGCCATGGGCACGCGGCTACGATGAAATGCAGCACCGCGTCGATGAACGTTACCCGACGCCTGCAGCAGATCCGTTCGAGCAGTCGCGCCGTTACGAGAGCGTTGCGCGCGAGGAACTCTCTGCGCTCGGCATACGCGCCATGGTCAAAGCCTGGCTGACCGGTGCTGCGATCAATCTGGGATCGCCTGCCATTATACTTTCGCCGCCGGTATCTGAACTCCCGCGCACCGGATTCTACGGAACGCACGGCTCGTCGCCGCTCGATAAAGTCCAGAACTTCCTGTTCCATTCCGACAACGCAACTTATGCATGGATATTGCTGGCGGGGATCGCCGGCGTAATGGCGGCGCGGCTCGTTCAACTTGTCGGTATCGCCGTCGTATGGCGCCACGGCGGGCTTTTGCCGGTGCTATGCTTATTCGGCTTATGGATCGCGTATGTGATTGCCATAGACGGACCGGTGGCGTCGCCGAAATATCGCTTGCCGGTCGAGCCGCCGCTGATGGTGCTGGCCGGTGCGGGCCTAAGCGTCATGTTTCGCCGCTTTCTCAATCACGAGCATCATTCGAAACCCGCCTAACCGGCCGACCACGGGCTCCATCGGCCGCTCGGCGCGCAACAGGCGCCGCGCTAGTTTTTCGGAAATGAGGCTCCAGTTTTTAAAACCGCCGCTCAGCGCGTAAGCCGCGAACGCGAACCAGTCGACCTGCACGATGCGTAAATCTGGAAACAGGCCATGGAACCGGTCCCGGTCGCGCGTGGCGAGAAGCGTTGGAATGGCCTGATTGGCGTCATAAGGATCGCGCCGCGGGTCAGGCCGGCCGTCGCCGAAAATCTCCGCCGACATGAGCACCGGCTCATGGTGGATGAACCGATAGAATAGAGTGCTGCCCCACGTGATTGCCGGCTCAACCATAATCACCCGGCCGCCGGGACGCAGCACGCGCTGGGCCTCGCGAAAAAACGCGGTGGGAAATTCCAAATGATGCAGCACGTCGATCATGACAATGTTGCCGACGCTACCCGGCGCCAAGGGAAGTTGCTGTGCGTCGGCAACGGCATCAAGCCACGGCGCGAATTGAATGTCGGTCGCGATCACGTCGCCAAGGCGGTTCTTGAGATTGCCGACGCCGCCGCCGATCTCGATCGTCGCTCCTGGAACACAGACGGCGGCGATCCGATCGTAGAAATCATTGTAGATCACGCGCAGAACCGGCTTGCGCTGCCACACCGCACGATAGTTCTGCAGCGGATCTGGAATATTCACGGCGCCTTAATTCGCAGAAACGCGAACCACAGCATGCGCAACAGCAACAGCCCATGGCGAAAGCGCGAAATCTGCGTCTCGCCATAGGTGCGATTGGCGTAACGAATGGGAACCTCGACGATTTTCAAGCCCAGCTTTGACGCACCGAAGATCAGATCGAAATCGCCAAACGGATCGAAGTCGCCGAAATAGCTCCGCGTTGTTTTGAGCCGCTCATAGTCGGATCGGCGCAGCACCTTCGTGCCGCACAGCGTATCGGTGAAACGTTGGCCGAGCAGCCACGTGAAAAGCAGTGAGAAGATCTTATTGGCGACGAGGTTGAGAAAACGCATCGCCTCGTGTTCCATCGGATAAATCAGCCGGCTGCCGTTGATGAACTCGCCTTTCTGCGATTGGATCACTTCCCAGAATTTCGGCAACTGTTCCGGCGGCATGGTGAGATCGGCATCGAGGATTATCAGAACCTCGCCGGATGCGGCATCGAAGCCGGTGTAGACGGCGTCGGCTTTGCCCTTGCCGCGCTGACGCAAGGCCTTGATCGTGAGCTGCGGATTGGTGACGACGACACGCTCGATCTCGCTCCAGGTGCCGTCGTGAGAATGGCCTTCAACGAAGATGATCTCGAGACTCTCGGCGAATGGCGGGATCCGCTTAACGGCGGATTCGATATTGCCGCATTCGTTGCGCGCCGGGATGACGACCGTTGCCGTGCGCGGCGCTTCGCCGAGCCGGCGCAACGAACGGCAGACTGTGTAGTGCCGCAAGCACAGACTGTTGAAGATCGGGAATGGCGCAAGAAAACGATTGATGAGCCGGCCCAATCCGAACAGGCGCAGCGGCGACAACAGCCGGCGCTCGCTTTTCACCGCATCGAAGTCGGCCAGGGCAGCAAGCGAACGCACATCGACAGCCGCAAGCACGTTCTGCGGCGGCTGCGGCATTTTCATCCCGGCCGTTTCGGCAAACTTCAAGAGCGGATACCAGACATGTGAAAAATAGCCGACGATGAGCCGCGTCTCGCGCGTGCACAGGCTGTGCAGATTCTCAAACATGAGTTGGCAGTCGTCGAGCGAGCCCAGCGTGTCCACGATCACGATGAAATCGAATGGGCCCGACAGTGATTGGACGAACCCGGGCGCTTCAATATCACCTACGTAAAACGTGTGGCCAGGATAGGACCGCCGGGCCTGCTCTATAGCCGAACCGCTCAGATCGACGCCGACGCCGTATGACGGCTTGAGCTCCGCCAGAAGCTCACCGGTACAGCATCCCAATTCGAGGACGCGCGCGCCCTCCGGGATGAGAAACTTCAGATAATGCAGATCCTCGCTGTGAAAGAACATGGCGCGCTGGCGCCATCTGGCGCGTTCGGATGCGTTCGCGTCGGAACGACGGCGGATTTCCTCCTTGCGCGGCGATAGTGCCGCGGGCGAGACTTGCACGACGTTCACGGCGCTGTTCCTGGGCCGCGTTCCGAGGAGCGCTCTGGCCGCGGTATGAGAAAAGCGAACCAAGTCACGGCGCCGGGCAGCGAAGCGACGATGCAGGCGAGACCGAAATACATCGAAAACACGAGCGCGCGCTCCGGCGTCAATCCATAATTGCCGAACAACGACACCATCGCGAGTTCCCGCAAGCCCCAGCCGCCGATCGAGAACGGGACAAGCGCGACGCCCATCATCACGGCGAACAATACGGCGGCATCCGCGGGAGAGAGCATCAAGCCCTGGGCTCGGCCAAGCACCCAAACCGCGGCAATCGTCAAAAGGTGGATTACGCAGCCAATACCTAGGATCGAGGCGCTGCGCGGTCCGAATATCACGCGACGCGCGCCGCTAAAAAAGCTCGCAATCCATGCGGCGTGGCGCCGATCCGCGAAGGCGCGGCTGAGGTGCTCACCGACCACGAGAGAGACCACGCCGGCAATCAGCATAACGCCGAGCGCAGCGATTATTTTACCGCGATTATCGCCGAATAGCCCGAGACTCGAAGGCAGAAACAGGATTGCGAAGGCTAATGAAAGCAATAGGCCGATCCCGACGCAGCGGTCGATCACCACGCTTGTTGTCGCATCGCGCCAATCGATTTTAAAACGAGTGAGATACCAGACGCGAAAGCCATCGCCGGCGATGACCGGCAGTATCTGACCAAAGAATTGACCGATGGCAACCGCCACGGTCATCGACAGATAAGTCAATCCCTCGCTGCGCATCTCCAAGACGCGCACGATGTCCAACCATCGCAACGCGACGAGCGGAATCTGTACGGCAAGAAGCAGGACGGCCAGGACGGCCCACGTGATTTGGAGATCGGGCAGCGTGCGGCGCAGTTCCGCGATATCGATATGTTGAAACAGGTACCAGAAGCAGGTCAGCGTGATGACAAGCTTCGCCGCCAAGATCGCCGTTTGACTTTTGCGGGGACCGCGGATCGGCGGCGGCACGGTTTCGCGGCTTAACAGCGGCATCTTGTTCTCTTGCCGTGGAAGAATGCGCGCCAGCTTTCGTCGCTAACGCACGGACCGTCTTGTAAAGCGGGCGTGAGTCGAGATCAACTCGCCGAAAACGAGAGGGATTCAAGCCAACACGATCGCATCATGTTAAGCCGCGACAGGACTTACGAAAAACTTCATTGTTTGTTGCCGATCGACTCTATATTCAATGCCCTATCGCAAATTGACGCGGAGCGATTTCGATGTGTGGCATTGCAGGCTTCGTCGGCGCGGCACCGAAGACTGCCGGCGGCAATGTCGACGATATTGCCGAAGCGATGGCCGCCAGTTTGCAGCATCGCGGACCGGACGACCAAGGCATCTGGATCGATCCCGCGGCCGGCGCGGCGCTGGTCCATCGCCGATTGTCGATCATCGACCTTTCGCCGGCAGGTCATCAGCCGATGGTCTCCGCCGATGAGCGGTTCGTCATCACCTACAATGGCGAAACCTATAGTTATCAGCCCATCGCCGCCGAGTTCGCGGCGCGCGGGCACAAATTCCGCGGTCATTCCGACACCGAAGTCATATTGGAATCGTTTGCCGCAAACGGCATCGAGGCAACACTCAAGCAGATGATCGGCATGTTCGCGATCGCGCTGTGGGATCGGCGCGAGCGGACGCTGACGCTGATCCGCGACCGGCTGGGCATCAAGCCATTATATTGGGCGAAGTTCGGCATGCTGTTTCTGTTCGGGTCGGAGCTCAAGGCGTTGCGAGCCTATCCGGGCTGGACTCCGCGTATCGATCAAAATGCCGTCGCCGCCTTCATGCGGCACAATTACATTCCGGCGCCGCATACGATCTATGAAGGCGTGCATAAGCTTGAGCCCGGCACGATCCTCACGCTGCCGTGGCAAGGCGAGCCGCAAATTTTCCGATACTGGGATGCCCGCACGGTGGCGCGTCACGGCACGCATCGGCCGCTCGACGGCAGTGATCCCGAACTGATCGAACAATTGGAGACGCTACTGACGGATGCGGTGGGCCGCCGCATGATCGCCGACGTGCCGCTCGGCGCGTTCCTGTCGGGCGGCATCGATTCATCAACCGTCGTCGCGCTGATGCAGGCGGCGCGCAGCGGCAAGGTCAAGACATTCTCGATCGGCTTCGACATCCCCGGCTATAACGAGGCGCATCATGCCGCCGCGGTGGCGCATCATCTCGGGACCGAACATACCGAGCTCACGGTGACGCCACGTGAGGCGCTCGATGTTATCCCGCGCCTGCCGGAATGGTACGACGAGCCGTTCGCCGATTCCTCGCAAATCCCGACCTATCTCGTTTCGGCGATGACGCGCAAGCACGTCACCGTGGCGCTGTCCGGCGACGGCGGCGACGAGCTGTTTGCCGGATACAATCGTTATCAACTGACGCAGCAATTCTGGCAGACACTGTCATTGATGCCGCAGGCGCTGCGCAAGGGTGCCGCCGCAACTCTCACCGCCGTGCGGCCCGATCGCTGGACGTCGCTGCTTTCGGTGCTGCCGTCGCGCGTGCGGCCGCCGCAAATCGGCGACAAATTGCACAAGGTCGCGACCGTGCTCGAACAGGGCAGCGCCGGCGCGGTCTATCGCCGCCTCGTCAGCCACTGGGAGCCGTCCGAAATCATGCCGCAGGCGCGCGAACCGGAGAGCCTTCTCGACGATGAAAAGCTCCAGGCGGAATTCCCGGACTTGCTGGCGCGCATGCAATTTTTGGATTTGGTCACCTACTTGCCGGACGACATCTTGACCAAAGTGGATCGCGCCAGCATGGCGGTGGCGCTGGAAGCGCGCGTGCCGCTGATCGATCATCGGGTCGTGGAATTCTGCTGGCGGCTGCCGCGCGAGGCCAAAGTGCGCGGCGACACCAGCAAGTGGATTCTGCGGCAAATCCTCTATCGGCATGTCCCGCCTGAACTGGTCGAGCGGCCGAAGATGGGCTTTGGCATTCCGCTCGGCGAGTGGCTGCGCGGCCCGTTGCGCGATTGGGCCGAAACGCTGCTCAACGAGAAGCGGTTACGCGACGCGGGTCTGCTCGATGCCGCGATGGTCCGCCGTTATTGGCAAGAGCACATCGATGGCCGGCGCAATTGGCAATATCTGCTCTGGGACGTGCTGATGCTGGAAGCCTGGCGCGAGCGCTGGGCCTAAGCCGAAAGATTTCTCGCCAGCGCGTCATAGAGCGATTGATAGTGCGCGCGCATGCGATCGAGGCCGTAGCGCCCTTCCATGCGCGAACGGGCGAGCCCGGATAAGCCGCGCAATCCCCGTTCAAGAAGCGTCTGCCAGCCTTGCGCCAAGCTGTCCGGATTGCGCATTGGCACGATCGCGCCACAGTCGCCGATGATTTCCGCGCTGTCGCCGATGTCGGTCGCAACGCAAGGCACTCCACAGGCCATCGCCTCACACAGCACGTTGGGAAAACCTTCGCCGTAGATCGAGCAGAGCGTGAGAATATCGAGCGCGGGATAGATCATCTCCATATCTGTCCGGCGACCGAGCCGAAAAACCCGGCGATCTAAACCCAGTTTTGCGATCGTTGTCGTGAGAACAGCGTTGTCGGCAACAAATCCGTCACCGCACAAGACGAATTGCACATCGGCGCAACTCTTGCGGATTACCGACGCGGCGCTGAGAAACGTATCGACATCCTTCATCGGATGGTCGCGCGCGACCATTCCAATCGTAATAGCATTTGGATCGAGCCGGAGCCGGGTTCGCAGCGCCGCTTGCTCCTCCGGCCGCGGGCGAAAGCGCTCGAGATCGACACCATTAGGGATATTGACCCAGCGCTTAGGGCGATAACCGATGCTTTTGTGATCGCTTTGGCCGCTATGCGAATTGACGACGATTGCATCGGGACGCCCCGACAGCAGTGCGAGCGCTCGCACCAGCCAGCGGATCGGCTTCTCGGTGTCGGCCTGCGTGATGTCGGTGCACCGCACGTTCCACACGAGAAATTTGGGCCGCGCGAACAAGGCCGCTGCCGTGCCGACGAGGTCGGCGTGATAAAGCCAAGTCTGTAAAATCACCGGTTTTGTTGCGCGCAAATGCCTGACTAACGACCATACAGCGCCGAGCGACGGCCGGCCGCGGCGCATGCCCAGGCTTGTGATCGGAATGCCGGCGTCGAGAAGAGGTTGCGCCATCGGGCCAGGTTCGATCAGCGTGACGACATCGCAGTCGAACCTATCCCGGTCCATCGCGGTGACGAGATTGACCAGGCTGCGCTCGGCGCCACCAGTATCGAGGTCGGTGATGAGATGGCAGACGCGAAGCGGCACGCCTACATCCGATAGCCAACTACGCACCAATACGGCAGGGCTTCCGAGAAACGGATATCGCGCAGGCCGGCGGCTTCCATCATTGCCTCGATTTGGACGCGCGTCATGCGGTGCTCCAGCCGCGTGCCGAAGCGGTCGAGCGCGTCGGTGCGCATCGTATAGAAGCTGCGTTCGCTATAGGCGCCGAGCGGCCACTTGGCGATATCAAATCCCAGCCGCTTGGCCAATTGCGCACCGCGCGCCAGCGGCCAATAAATCAACACTGACGACAGATCCCCTATTGCCGCCTTCACACCGAACGGCATTTTCGAAACCATGCGCCGGAAATAGTCGCTCGCCCGCCACAGCATGCGGAACCATGCCGGCCTGTTGTCGAGCGCGTAGTAGATGTAGATGAGCATCGGCGCGCCGGCTTTTAGCTTGCGCACGCATTCGGCCAAGCCCGCCGCTGGATCGGGAAGATGATGCAGCACGCCGAGGCTGTAGCCGAAGTCCATGCTGGCGTCGGCGAGCGGCATTGCCGAGATATGTGCCTCGTGGAACACCACGTTGTGGTCGCCGTCGAGATTGCGACGCGCGACGTCGAGCGCCGCAGCGCTGGCGTCGATGCAATGCAGCCGGCCGACACGCCGCGCCACTAGCACCGCCCAGCGGCCGCTGCCACAGCCGGCATCGAAACCCACCGCATTTGCCGGCAAGCCGTCCCAAGGAAAAACGCCAAAATATTCCCGGAACAGGCGCGCGTGCTCTTCCGGCTGCACGATGCTTTGATCGAAGCGCCGCCACTCTCGACCGAAATCGGCGACGGTGTCCGGATCGATATTGTTGGTTTTCGTCCGCATCAACACGCTACAACAGTATGCCGCGCCGCTGCATGAAATCGATGATGCGGTCGGCGAGGTCGCTCGGGCTCTCGTTGAGCGCGTCGAGCGTCAGCTCGGGGTTGCTCGGCGGCTCGTAGGCCGAATCGATGCCGGTGAAATTCTGCAATTCGCCGCGCCTTGCCTTCTTGTAAAGCCCCTTCGGATCGCGCTCTTCACAGGCCGCGAGCGGTGTATCGACAAAAATTTCGATGAATTCACCCGGCGCGACCAGTTCTCGCGCCATCTCGCGCTCCGCCCTGAACGGCGAGATGAAGGCGACCAGCGTAATCAAGCCGGCCTCGACAAATAGTTTCGACACTTCCGCGACGCGACGAATGTTCTCGACGCGATCGCCCTCGGTGAAGCCGAGATCGCGATTGAGTCCGTGGCGCACATTGTCGCCGTCGAGCACGAAAGTGTGCTTGCCGAGCGCGTGAAGTTTCTTCTCCAGATGATCGGCGATGGTCGACTTGCCCGCGCCTGACAATCCAGTGAACCATAGCAGGGCCGGCTTTTGGGCGTTGAGCCGCGCGCGCGCCACTTTCGTCACCTCGAAGGCCTGAAAGTAAGTGTTGGCGGCGCGGCGCAGCCCGAAGCGGATCAGGCCCGCGGCCACGGTCGCATTGTTATGCCGATCGATCAGGATAAATCCGCCGGTAATGCGATTTTCATCGTAAGGATCAAAGCCGATCGACTCGGCGGTCGCGATATTGACGAATGCGATCTCGTTGAGATGCAATTCCTTAGCGGCGAGATGATCGAAATTCTCGATATCGATTCGATGTTTCAGCTCGGTCACCATGGCACCGATGGTCTGCGCGCCGGCCTTGAGCAAATAGCTTCGGCCTGGCAGAAGCGGCGTTTCCGACATCCACACCAGGTGCGCAGCAAACGCGTCCGCCCGTTGCGCCGGTTTTTCGACGGAACTGATAATATCGCCGCGCGAGATATCGACATCGTCAGCCAGGACTACGGTCACGGCATCGGCCGCGGCCGCGTGATCAAGGTCGCCGTCCATGGTCGCGATGCGCGTCACGCGCGTGCGCGCGCCGGTGCGCGGGATAATAATGTCCGCGCCGTTGCGTAGCGCGCCGGACGCCACCGTCCCGGCGTAGCCGCGGAAGCTAGCATTCGGCCGGTTGACGTATTGCACCGGCAGGCGCAGTGGCGCCGCACCCTGCCGTTCGTCGACGGCAACGCTTTCCAGATATTGCAGCAGCGGCAAGCCTTGATACCAGGTCGTCCGCGCGCTGGCGCGGACGACGTTGTCGCCGTGCAGCGCCGAGAGCGGAATGGCAACCACATTGCACGCAGGAAATCGGCTGGCGAATAGAGTGAATGACTCGCCGATGTCCTGGAAGCGGCGCTCGTCGAAACCGATCAGATCCATCTTGTTCACGGCCAGGACGAAATGGCGAATGCCGAGGAGCGAGCACAGGAAAGCATGCCGCCGCGTCTGCTCCAGCAATCCCTTCTCGGCATCGACCAACAGGATCGCGAGGTCGGACGTCGAGGCGCCGGTGACCATATTGCGCGTATAGTCCTTGTGACCCGGCGTATCGGCGACGATGAAGCGCCGCCGCGCCGTGCCGAAGTAGCGATAGGCGACATCAATAGTGATGCCCTGCTCGCGCTCGGCCTCGAGCCCATCGACCAGCAACGCGGGGTCGAGAGCGCCACCGACCGTACCGTGCGTCTTGGAATCGCGCGTCAACGCCGCAACATGATCGTCGAACACGAGCGACGCATCGAGCAAGAGCCGCCCGATCAGCGTCGACTTGCCGTCGTCAACGGAGCCGCAGGTCAGCACGCAAAGCTGACCGCGGTCCGCCGTGAAGGCGCTTGCCGCAACGGCGGCGGCAACGTCCAGGTCAGAAATAGCCTTCACGCTTCTTTTTCTCCATGGAATCGCCAGCGTCGTGATCGATCAGCCGGCCGGCACGCTCCGACGTTTGCACAGCTCCCATCTCGCGAACGATGTCGGCAAGCGTCGTGGCGTCGGATTCGACGGCCGCTGTAAGTGGATAGCAGCCGAGCGTGCGGAACCGCACCACCCGCTTCGCCGGGCGCTCGTCGGGTTCAAGCGGAAAACGATCATCGTCGACAACGATCAGGCCGCCGCTTCTTTCAACGACCGGCCGCGGCGCCGCGAAATAGAGCGGCACGATTGGGATGTTCTGATGCTCGATGTAGCGCCACACGTCGAGCTCGGTCCAATTCGACAGCGGAAAAACCCGGATCGATTCGCCTGCGGCAATGCGGCAATTATAGATGTGCCACAGTTCCGGCCGCTGGTTCTTCGGATCCCAGACATGATTGGCCGAGCGGAACGAGAACACGCGTTCCTTGGCGCGGCTCTTTTCTTCGTCGCGCCGCGCGCCACCGAACGCGGCATCGAAGCCATGTTGGGTCAGCGCCTGCTTGAGCGCTTCGGTTTTCATGACATGGGTGTAGAACGACGCCCCGTGCGTGAACGGCGTGATGCCTTGCGCGAGCCCGTCGCGATTGACGTGCACGATCAGGTCGAGCCCAAGCCGCGCCGAGGTCTCGTCGCGGAAACTGATCATTTCGCGGAACTTCCACGTCGTGTCGATATGCAGCAGCGGAAACGGCAGCGGCGACGGAAAGAAAGCCTTCCTCGCAAGATGAAGAAGGACGGAGGAATCCTTGCCGATCGAATACAGAAGCACCGGCTTCCTGAACTCGGCTGCCACCTCACGGAAAATGTAGATCGCTTCCGCTTCCAAGCGGCGTAGATCGTCAGGCAATGATGCGCTGGTCAAATCGGTGATTCCGTGAATTTGCGGGGATCGGGGAACCGCTTCAGCTGCCGACGCGGCGATAGACATATTCATCACAGCCGGAACCGAACAAGCCTAGCGAATAACGCACTTTGCTGCGTACGTGCTCGAAACCAAGTTGGGTCAGTTCCTTTGCAACATCGGCCGGCCCGATCGATTCATAGGGGTAGCCGCCAAGCCAGTCGTGGACGTCGTGAGCTAGGTCCATGCCACGATTGCCACGATAGTTCGACGCATAATCGTTGAAATTGCGTCCCGAAACCGCGAACGCAACGCGCATCAATCCCCGGTAAAGGCCGCGAACGACGGATTGCGCACGGGGCGAGGCTCGGTAGTACCAACGTTTTTCTAAGCCCCAGAGCCAGCAAAGCCGCGTCTTGCGGTAAAGCGCAATGACATAGATTCCGCCCGGCGCGACTAGCCGGGATGCATTCGCGATCGCCTCATGCATCGCGCCGGTGTGATGCAGCACACCCCAAGAGTATACGATATCGAAACGATCGAGATTGCTCAGATAGACCCGGTCGAGAATCGAGCCTCGTTCGACCGACCAATCCGGATCCTCGGGAAAAAACCGGTCGCGTAGCGTCGCGGCGCATTCGACCGATCGGGGATCGTCGTCGAACGAAAACACGTGAGCGCCGAGACGCCGCGCCGCTAGCGAACTCAGGCCGCTGCCTGATCCGATATCGATGAAACTCATCCCCTCGAAGCGTTCCCGCCCCACGAGCCATTGCAGCGACTTTTCGGCTTCCGCGATGCGTGAATCATCGAGCTCGGCAAGGAAAGAATTCCAATTCTCGCCGAACGCGAAGCTACGACGGACCGTCGCCGGGTTTGCATTGGCCGCGCTTTCTGCCGGCATTTCAGCCATCGGCGCGAAGCCCGCCATCCGGACCCCTGTTCCGCTGAACGACATCAGCCAAGATCGCGTCGAACTCGCTCGTCACTTGCTCGATTGCAAATTTCGAACGTAGTCCGGGATCGCCCCACTGCAAAGATGCTGTCCCAGACCTTCGTTCACGAGCAAGCCGCAACGCGCTCACCAACATCTCGGCAACCCGCGACGTATCGCGCGGGTCGGCCACGGGGCCGCCGAAGCGGCGCAATACACTTGCCGACGTACCGGGCGGAACGATGCCGCAGATCGGGACTCCCGCGCCGATATATTCAATCAACTTACTCGGCAAAAAAACACTGAGATCATCGGGACCATCGATGACGAGCAGTAAATCCGATTCCGCCATCAACTTGAGGGCTTCCGAATAAGGAACGCTGGATACCAGCCGAACGAGATTTTCCGGCAAGCTGCGGAACGTGCGATGGCACTTGACCCACGCCGGTACTTGGCCGACGAGCTCGATCCGCACGTCCCGAAGCAGATCCGGCTCATCGCGCAAGATCGCATGCAACGCGCGAAACAGCGGCAGCGGCGTTCGGTGACCGTAGAAATTGCCGAGATAACGCGCCACCAGCATCGCCCCGTCAGGCGAGCGCTTCGGGTAAAGCGCCGGATCGAAGCTGTGCGGTAGCACCGAGCACTTCTGTTGCCATTCTTGCGGGTATTTGCGCATGACGAGGTCTACGGTCTCCGACGAGGTGAAAACGAGATGATCGGCATGGGTAATGACGCGACGTTCCAAGCGCCGATTGAGGAAATTGGCGAGGACGTTGCGCCGCCGGAACGGATTATCGGACCAAGGATCGCTGAAATGAGCGACCCATGGCAGCTTGAGCTTCGCCTTGAGCCGAAGGCCGAGCAGGTGATCGGACATCGGTTCGCCGAACGTCACTACAACATCCGGCGCGAAAAGGGACTCTCGCAGCTTTTCGAACACCGCGGCTTCGGCAAGCGGCACCCAGGCACGGAATTCATCGGGAATGCGCGCAAAGAACGGAACAAAGCGCCGGGCCAAAGAAAACGCGAGGCCTGAGAGTCTCGGCTGGAAGCCGACTGCAAGGCGGAAGGCGAGTCGGGAATCGAGGCCAAAATCCTGGTCGAGGCCCGCGTGATCGTCGAAAGCACAGCTGACCGCACCAACGTCGGCATCACAATGCGCAAGGAGTCGCCCGATTTGAATCGCCTGCGGGTAGAGAGCAGGCGGCAGCGCATATGAAACAGCAAGAATGCGCACAATGTCCTGTCCGGTCGTCGCAGTCGGCACGTCGCGTTTCACGGCGACGTATTCACGGTAACGGCTGCCGCGGACGCAGGCATTTTTCCACCGAGCAGCGTGTCAATGATGCGCTCCGCCGCCCGGCCTTCGCCGTAGAGTTCGCGGCCGCCTTGATTCGTCGGCCAGCGACCGCTCAATGCATCGGACACATCGCCAACGATCCGATCCCTGTCAGTGCCGGCGAGCCGGACCAAGTTCGTTTGCAGGCCTTCGGTCCGCTCCGTCACTACGCGCATGACGATCACGCGCTTGCCGAGGCTCGGCGCTTCCTCCTGGATACCTCCGGAGTCGGTGAGCAGAAGCTCGGCCCGCGACATTAAAAGGACAAACGGAAGATAGTCGAGGGGCTCGATGAGATGCACGTTGTCGAGCCGCCTTTCGCCAAGCTCCCGATAAACGGCGTCGCGCACCTCGGGATTGGGATGAACCGGATATACGAAGTGACGATCGGGAAATCGCCGGGCGAGTTCAACGATGGCGTTGCAAATAGAGACGAAGCCCGAGCCAAAACTTTCGCGCCGGTGCGCGGTGATCAGAACGATCCGCGGCGTCTCGGAATCCAGGCAGTGAATCCCTGCCGACCTCAGCACGGCGCTGGCGCGCTCGCGTAACCTCGCGTCCTCGCCGAGGCGGCGGACCAGCCATTTCAACGCGTCGATCCCGGTATTCCCAGTGGTCACAATGCAACTGGGATCGACGCCCTCGCGCCGCAAATTCTCGGCATTCGAGGCAACCGGCGCGAAATGCAGCCGCGCGATCGCGGTAATCAGTTTGCGGTTCATCTCTTCGGGCCACGGCGCATAGATATTTCCGGTGCGCAGGCCCGCTTCCACGTGAGCGACGGGAATCTTTTGGTAGAACGCGGCTAGCGCTGCGGCAAAGGCCGTCGTCGTGTCGCCCTGAACGATGAGCCAGTCGGGGCGCTTTTCTTCCAAGAGCGCGCGCATTGCGCGCAGCACGGTGCCGGTAAGGTCGGTAAGCGTTTGGCCGGGCGTCATCACAGCGAGATCGACGTCGGCGGAGATGCCGAACAGATCGAGCACGCCGGTGCACATATCGGCGTGCTGGCCGGTGCTGCAGACCGTGACCTGCATGCCCGGCTGTTTGCGCGCGGCGAGCACCACAGGCGCGAGCTTGACCGCTTCCGGCCGCGTGCCGAGGACAATGAGGAGATTGAGCAAGATTATAGACTTACTGGGCCAGAGCGTGGCGCGAATGTTCAAATTCATCAAGGCGGCGCAGGTGTAACCACAGATACTCGCGCGCCGTTTTGATGTTTTCCGGAGCCATAACGGTCGGAGCAAACCACGGATCCGTGACCATGAAGGTAGCACTGACGTTTAGCAGCTTGGCAATTTCAATTTCCTTTTGCGTGTCGCTTGGCGGTTTCCACTGCGTCGCCAACTCCGTCAAGACGCCTCTTAAATCGCTAAGGGCCGGCGGCCGTCGGCAAAGATGCGAGAAGAAATTCGGGCCAAAGGATAAGCAGGGATTGCCCAAAAGATATGCCTCCAAGCCTGCCGTCCCGGTGATGGTCGTGACGACAGAAGCGTGTTTGATAAGGCGCCGCGTGTCGACCGCAGGGTGCGCCGTAACCACGCCCGGCCGACGTCTCAGCTCTCGGTAAAACGAGGAATTGCGCCTCCCGCACATGATGGGATGTTCCTTGGCGACAAGACGATGGCCCTTGGGCAAATTTAGCAGAAGGGCGTCAATGCCTCGGAACTGATCGACGTAATACGGCTCCACGCCGTTGATGGAAGACTCCGGCGTAACTTGCAATAGATAAAGGACATATTTCTCCGGCAGCGGATCGTGGTCGGATGTGATGTGAAAGAAATGCGCTTGGGTAAGATCAAGGCGCGCGCGCCACAGCTTCATCATGAGTGGGCGAATATTACGCCTGATGCGCATAAGAAGATTGTCTTCCGTGGCATGGAGCCGCTCGTATTTCCACCGCAACCAGTGCGTCAGCACAAGGCGCTGCAGCCATCGCGGCTTTGGAGGAAGGGTTGGCGGGTACGCGTTGTCACGGTCCGTGGGGCGGCCGTCGTGAAAATCGCGTATCGTCTGACGCGCCAGAGCCAGATCTTCCACCGTGTAGTTTCCGAAATACCGCGGGAGTGTCTCATAAAGATCGCTACTGAAGTATCCACCGCCCAGAAAGCGCATTGCAGAATAGTATAGAACGCCGATCCCGAGTTCGTTAACGATGTTCATGAGAACGAAACCATCGACCACTTCCAGGTTCGGAAAAATGATAAAATCAGGCTTTATTCGCGCCAGGAAACGGCGATAACATGCATCCATCGTTGCGCCACGGCGCAACTGTTCGTCACCGTTCAAAAGGCGATAGCCCACTTTATCCTTAAGCAACGCCGTTTGCAGACCCTCGCCGCTTTCCATGGCGCGCTGAATCTCAGTGGCGCTGCATTCTTGGTAAGCTCGCGTAAAATCCTCATACAAGTAGCACTGGCGCTCCCGAGGGATACTGCCGTCAGCGATGTGACGGAAATGTCCTTGAGGAAAGATGATACTCCATTCGATCAGATCGTCGTGTTTGTCGCATTCCTCGATTAGCGCACCGAAGAACAGCGCTGTGCTTGAGAACGCGTATACGCAGATGCGAAGCGGCGGCATAAGACGGATTCCTCTGATGATTACAGCCAGTGCGACAAGTCGCGATCGAGTAGCCGGCCGAGCCGAGACACGTCGCCGGCAAAGTACTCCTTCACTGTCGCCAAGCATTCCGGACGAAGCGGCCTACGCCGTCGCGCCTTCGTGTTGATGGTGTCGACGCGATGCCACAATCCTAACCCACGCGTGATTCCAAAAAGACGTTTGGCCTCCACGACACCCTGCGCGAATTTTAGCAGCAATGGCCACCGGCGGACCTGCGACGCGTTTTTTATCGAAAAATCCGAGCGACCATCGTCATCAACGTCGAGAAACTGGAGTGCCCGCACGTATTCGCGCCGCGCATCTTGGCGAAGATCGTCAAGGACGATTGTCAGAATGCGCTGAGCCGGGACCATCCCAAGAAGCCCCTCAAGTTGCGCACCGAGCGAGCAGATGTCGCCATACAAAAGGCGCCGAGGCACCAGGCACGAGGCGGGAATCATGCGTCCAGCACGGCGGTCGTCCTGCAGGCTCCAAGCTTCCCCGAAGTCGTGTTCGCTCTCCATCCCGGTGAAGATCATCTCAGCGTGAAGTGCCGGGGCCATTTCTACCGGGTTGCGAAGCATCACGATAAAGCGCGCCTCAGGCTCATAATCGAGAATGTGGCGAACGGCTTGCGTCGACGATAGATACCAAACTGACGCCTCGCCGACCGCGCGATGGCCCGAACCCGCATCGCGAAAGAAACTTTGATAGTGATCGACCCCGTACACATCCCGCCAGTCCTCCGTATTGAAGAAATGCAGTTCTTTCGCGGGCGGCATGAAAATATTCGGATGGTCGCTGAGCCAGGTCGCGAGCGACGTGGTGCCGCATTTTGGCGCGCCGATGATAAAGAAATTCGGCCTACGAGATATCACAGGGTTCCGGCGCTTGCGGCTTTTGCAGGATCAGGCCTTGGACGGCGCAATGGAGCGGCACAAGCGGCGCGGGAGGCCGACCAAGAAGCGGTTTGATCAGCCATTGCTTCGCCAAGAACGGTGGAACGCGCCACCAGGGGCGCAGCCGCGGTCGAATGGGCCCTGTCTCCGAAGTCAAGACGTCAGCGTGGTGCGTAGCCCGGATCGGCGCGAGCGAAACAAACATGTCATTTAGCAACTCTTGCAGTCGATAAAATTCGGCGATGCCGATTTGCTGGTCGCCGCGCATATCCAGATCGAGAGTCAGGATGAAGCGGCCGCCTGGCTTCAGAATTCGCTGAACTTCCCGGATCAATCTTTCAACGCGCGGAACATGCTCGATCACACTTATACAATAGACTAGGTCGGCCTCCTGGCTTTCGATTGGCAGCCTTTCTTCCGATCCCAGTCTGAACTCGACGGAGCCACGCCCGGCTGAAATCACGCGGCTCGCCCGATCGAGATCCGCGCCGCAAATTGGATCGATGTCGGTGCAGACTACTTTGGTTTCGAGTTTGGCAATTGCGTAGGGGAAAAAGGTTACTCCGCTGCCCAGATCGACGATTACCGGCTGCGAATTAGCCGGCAGCGATTTGCGCCATTTTTCTATGTTGTGGTACGCGAAAGGATATTCCCAAATTCTGCTCCAGTTGTGCAAAGCGTCGCTTGGCCACTTGTATTCTTTGCTCCGGAACTCCTTTTCGTGCGACAGGAAGTCAGTCTGTTGTTTCTCCAGGGAAACAAAAACCTCCTTCCACCGCGCACTCCTCAAATCCGATAGAGCGGCCAGGGTCGTACGGTCGAAACATGTTGGCATTTCGAATACTGTCACGGTAGAAAACTCTCGGCGTCCTTCACAATCTACTCAAGCCGTCGTTGGACTTTTGCGATCAGTCAACAAGGCGTCCATGAAAAATTTCACACCCCAATTAGGAATTGCAAATCGCATATAGCGGCCCCAGAGCGGATCGCTTCCCCAAAGTCCCCCGTTTAGACGACGGTCACCACATTGAATTTGCCGCCGTTTGAGGAAGTGGATGGCATTCAAAGCTTCCCCACGGTAATCGTTCTGCTTGTTCAGATCCGCCAGACGCAAGCACACGTCTGCCCACTGCGCCAAACCGGTCAGGCATTTTTGAGCATTGGCAATTGTAAAGTCTGAATGATATTGCGAACGCAGCATTTGATCCCGGCGCGAAACCGCGAGCAGTGGTTCGGCAAAGCGCATTGCAGCTACCAGCAAGCGTGGATCGCGGATTTCGGCATAGCCGTCGAGCAAACCTTCGAGAACATAGATCATCGTATGCAAGTACGGCGGCGATCGGTCGAAAGAGAGATGTCGGAAGAAGCCGTTTGGCTCTTGTTGCGCCAGCGTCCAGCATAGATTTGCGTGCCCAGCGCGTTGCAACCGATCTTCCTTCAGCAACCGCCCCGCGGCTGCTAAAGCGGCCCCCACCCGCGCGCAATAGGAATGAGCAACAGGGTTGCCGGCACCAACGACGAAACTGCCGTCCTCTTGCTGTGCCAACTCGAGCCAACGGGCGGCGCGCGCCAACATATCCTCGTCACGAAGTTCCGGTGCGTGTTCGGCAATATAATTCAGACCGATGAGAATTTGACCGGTGTCGAAGACTTGGCGCCGGCCCTGCAGGTCCATAAAGCTGCCATCGACTTGCTGAACGGATTTAAGCCAAGTGAGCGCGGCGACAACTGACGCGCGCAGCGCCGGATCACCAGTGCGCCGATAGAGCCGGTGCAGCGTCGAAATAATGTAGCCAGTAGTCTCGGGATACGGCGGTCGCCAGCCGCGGAGCAGGTGATAGGAATGGGCAAAGCCGCCGCCACCGCCCGCCTTCTGCGCCTCCATCAGCCATCCGGCCGCAGCCTGCAAATGGGCTTCGTCGGAAACTGCCCGATGACGAATCAAGAGAGACCCCATCAGGCGCGGAAAGCCCGCTAATGGCCTTACGGCGGAATAAGCGCCGCATTGAAGATCCAATTTGTACCTGTCGCGCATCTAGGCAATCGGACCTGGCGTAATCTTTGTGCCAAATGCGACAGGGTACACTCGAGAGCGCATGCAAAAATAAGTCGCGGCAACGACAAGTCCGAACGCTGTTCCGCCGCAAATCAGCCGAAGCCAGCTGTTTTCAAACGGCGAAGCGGCAACCTTCCCCGCCGCGTAGGCAATCCCAGCAGCAGCAAGAGCAATAAGGAAATAACGCGCCACGTGCGACCACCGCACATGTATGCCGCAGAATTCCACCAATTGCACAAGAACAATAAATCCGACAGCCCCACTCGATACTTGCATCCATGCAACCCCGGGCACCCCGAGATGAAGAATGCCGACGAAGATGTAGCCAAAAAGCGCCAACGTGGCGGCGCCGGTGAAATACATGACGTAAATCAGATGAATACGATCGATAATCTGAAACATTCGAAACAGCGGCGTGCTAATCGCGGCAAGCGAAATCGAGATCGAACTGATCTGCAGCACGACACCGGTGAGAGCGGCTGCGTTTTGATCGAATCGACCACGTTCCAGCAGCACCGTAACGATATCCGGCGCAAAACACATGACCAGTGCGGTGGTTGGTACGGACACGAGCACCAGACCGCAGATGAGCCGTTCCAGCCTCAAGGCGCGATCTTCTTGCTGCGCAAGAGGAACAACAAATATTTCTCGGAAGGTCAGAAAGACGGCCAACGTATTGATGATCTGCGCGGCATAATTGATCGCGCCGATCCCGCCAACCGGCACATAGGATTGTATGTGGCGATCGACCAGCGACGCGACGCCGCCGCTCTGATTAGCGAGATATAATTCTCCGACATTGCGGAACACCGCCCGGGACGGCGGCTGCACTTTCTGGTGCCGCCAGAGCCGCGCAGCGACGGCCAGTTGGGTCAGGCCGGCGGCATATCCCGCAGCATAGGCAATTGGGATCGCGGCAATGCTGCCGTGCCACAGGACGAGCACGCCGACCGAGACCAACACGACCACTATGTCCGCGGTAAATGCATGTCCGAACCGCCACTGCGCCTTGTACCAAGCGACGTGCGCGTAATACGGCAAGCAGATCAGCGTCCAGGGCACGAAGCTCCACATCAGCCTTGCAAGCTCGGCCCGCTCGTCGGTGGAAAAGCCGGTGGCGATTATCGGCGTAAGCAGAAATGTTCCGACTAGCAGCAGGACGGTCGCGGCAAGACCGAGCACCAGGCTACCGCGGACGAGCGTTGCCGCGAGTGCACGCGCGGCCTCGATTCCTTCTCGTTCCCGTAGCCGAACGAGATGTGGGACCGCGACCGAATCGAAGATGTTAGCGAACGTAAACACCACCAACGTGGCCAGCGTGTAGGCCATAACATAGATGTCGATTTGGCGACTCACGCCAAACCATGCAGCGATCAGAAGCTGTCGTACCAGCGCGACTGCCTGGACGACGAGGGAGACGCCCCCCGCCGAGATCAGGACTCGCAGAAAGCGGCTTCTGACCTGCAGGTTTAATCGCCTGAAACGAGGAACGTATTTGCTGTCGGTTTGGAGCACGTCGGAATCTTTATGCGGCAAAGTCCATACCCGTGTGCGTACAGAAATAGGCGCGATTCCTTTTGAAGGAAGCGGCTATGAAGAGGAACACAAGTGACCCGTCGGCGCAGTGTTCGGACGGCGACTTATGGACGCATGAAATTGCCGATTTTGGTCGTGCCGCAGTGGCAATGTCGGCGCCAGTTCAAATCTTTTCCGAGATGCGTTAGGGTCACCGTCGACGCAAATGAATGCAACTCCGCCGGAAAGGAGAGACGATGATCACAGATAAGGTGAATGCGCTCGGTTGGGCCGAGGAATACAGGCAAGCCACGGAGAATTCACGTCAACTGTCCTATCCTACCGAAACACTCGTACGACTGTTCAAGGGCGATTACGTACCGGACATGCCAAAGGCGCTTGGCGGAATGCGCTTGTGCGACGTGAGTTGTGGAATCGGAAACAACGCGTTCTTCTTCTGCGATCTCGGTCTGACCGTCTTTGCAACCGAAATTCACGAGGAGATCTGTTCGCAGGTGCGCCGCAGCGCAGAAGCATCTGACCGAACCATTGACGTTCGCATTGGAACCAACTGCAATCTTCCCTTTGACGATAATTTTTTTGATTTTCTCGTGTCGTGGAATGTACTGCATTACGAGAACACAGAAGCCGATATTCGTAGCGGCATTGCCGAATACGCGCGGGTGTTACGGCCGGGCGGTCGTCTGTTTCTCTCGACGACGGGGCCTGGACACAAGATTCTCGCTGGCGCGCGTACGGTCGGCGCGCATATTTACGAAATTCGCCGCGACGACGATTTTCGGAAAGGAGAACGATTCTTTTATTTCGACGCGCCGAATTACATACACCATTACTTCGACCCGGCTTTTGCGGATGTGCGAGTGGGGCGAATTCAAGATAATCTCTTTACCGAGGCCTTGGACTGGTGGTTGGTGACCGGACGCAAGCCAGGCTAGTCACTATCGTTCCGGCACAATTATCGGCGTAGAAATTCCGAGCTTTTCAGCCTTAGTCAGAAACCATGGGCGGCGGAAAATCGTTCGTGCGATTAAACCAGTTGTCGCTTGCGCCGAAATCGCGCCCAGCTGTCCCCGTCCCAAAGGCATTGCGACAAACAGACCTTCGGCGCGGGCCTCCTCGTCAAAGGCTTCGAATGCCGCTTCGAGCGAGTCGTCACTCAAATACCGGACCCAGATCGTGCTGCTTGCACTGAGATCAACCCCGTTTTCGCGAACCACGCCAGGAAATGTTTTGTCAAACCGGTAGGGAACGTTCAGCTTCCGCTCAACAAAATGCACGAACGTGGATCCGGCATCGAAATTCAAGTTGAGTATCTTGCCATCGCGGCTTGAAAATCGCCCAAAAAAAGAATCGTCGTCGAAGCTATTTGTCGAGACGTTGTAAACCAATCTTTCAGCATCTGCGCCGATCGCAGCCACTGAATAACACGGATCGCGGGATCGTATTGCATTAGGCCGTTGTCGCACCCATTCGGAGAACATTCCCATATTAGACGGCGTTGCGCGGGGATCGAAAATCTCACCTCGCGGAAAGGAATATGTGAACGTTGGAACCACCAGCGTTCCTCCCGGAGCCACGCGCGCTAACATTTCCTCCAAGAATACGCGGCAAAGTGCGTCGGCGCCCCAGATACCTCCCATGCGCCCAAAAAACCCGAGGTTGCTGTGGCAGAACAGCACATCTCCCCGTTCAAGCGGAAGCGCCGCCAGCGCCGAGGTCAAATCCTCTCGTCGATAATCAAATGGACGCACTGGTCTTCTTGTCGGCGATGATTTCACTTAGTCCGATAATTGATGAAAAGCGGCGGTCTTGAAAATCCCGCGCCGTGAAACGAATACCGAATTCTCTTTCGGCATCTTCGACGAGCTCTATTACGCCGAATGAATCTATTGCCTCGGCTTCGAAAAAGTTGTGGCTATCCGCCAGGCTGACATCAGGAGCCTTCTTCGCAAACCACGCGGCGAGCCAGGCGCGCACGTTCAACATCCGATCTGCCTTAATCTTCGACAATCGCAAAACAACGCACTGGCGATCCGTCACCATCTTGAATCTTGAGCGGGGCGACGATCAGATCGAATTCGCGCGCGCCTATGGCTTTAAGGTTTACCAGATACTCCAAAAGAATGACATCGTTGCCGAGAAGAATTTTATGATTAGGAGAATCGTTGCCGCTGTTCCGGTCGTCCTTCGGATTGTCCGGCATGGGAACGTCGAGACCGAGTAAACGGCAGCCACGACTAACGAGCCAGCGACATGCATCCCGGCTCAACCATTGTTGATCCGTGTAGTACTCCATCGTACCGAGACGCTGACAGCCATCGAAGCGGATCAAGACACGCTCCAGGGGGCTATTTTTGGCCGCAGCCTCAAGTTCGGGCAACTCGATGCCGGTACGCGGAGGCACGTGACTCATGTCCAGAAGCGTTGCTCGGCCATTGATCTGGGCCAGATCAATCCGGTCTACAGTGCGGCCACCCGCCACGAAGTGGCGTGGAGCATCTATGTGCGTACCGGTATGCGTTCCCAAGACGATTTTGCGCGTTTCGCGATTCTCAATCCCATGCCGCCCAAGCTGGGTTATCTCTACTGTCGGATGCCAATGACTGGGAAACGTTTGCATGCCCTCATGGATGGGCATGGTCAAATCCACGATTCTTCTCATAGCCGATTGACCCTTAGCAATTCGAGGATTGCACCGCCCGGACTGCGCAGCATGGCGACGTTAACTCTACGGCCACTGAGGTCGACGGCGAATTCCTCGGTGGCACTTCCGGCACCCAAGCCGACAAGGCGCTGAACGTCTTCCCGGATGTTATTGGAATAAAATGCCAAGCAGGAATAGCCCTCAATGTCCAGTGGTTGGCACTGCGGCGCCGACTTATTCTCAACAAGTCGAAGTTGCGCGCTCCACTTGGGAAACGCGCCACGGATCTCAATTCGGCCGTCCACTTCCATGCACGGTAAGCTTTGGGCGATAAACTCACCCTCACGAACAATGTCTCGGCTATTCAAGGTAATCACCCCTGAATGCGGATCGAAATCCAGCATGGCCGGGCCGTCGATGCTTCCAGTGTCATGGCTGACAATTTCTACGCCCACGCTTCCCATCAGCAGCGCAAGATCATGCTTCTTGGCGTGATGCGCCATCAATGGCCATTTGGCGGGAGCGCTCGGCACGGACCGATACGCGTCCTTAAGGACAAAACCCGACTTTTGGAAGAGCTCTGTAGCCCGATCAAATTGCCTCGTGCCGAATGTCAAGTGCGCGAAGCCGAGGATCACGTCGCAAAGGTCCGTTGCAAAATGTGTTTTTGAATCTTGCCCGTCACCGAACGTGGAAATTTTGAAAGAATGGCGATGTCATCGGGCTGATGTGAGCGCGCAAGACGTTCACGGCAACGTTGACGCACCGCAATCTCCACCGCTCCTCGATCAACTTCCGCGCTCGCCTGAATGCACGCAACAAGCTTTTCCCCCCAAAACTCGTGCGGCACGCCAACGACGGCAACGTCTTCGACGCCGGGAATATCTCCGAGAACATTTTCTACGGACCGAGGTGAAATGTTGACGCCGCCGCGAATAATCAAGTCTTTGATGCGACCCGTGATCTGAAGGATACCATCATCGAGCCTTGCTGCGTCCCCAGTCGGAATGAAACCATTCGAATCGCTGGTCGAAATCGGGCCGTCTTCCGTAAGATAATCCAACATAGCAAAGGGTGATCGGATAACGAGCTCATCTCTACCTTCCGTATCGTTTCGAAATTCGACCTCCAACTCCGGCAATGGCATGCCGACGTCCGCACTCATGAGTTCCGCCCGCGCGCGGCTTTGAGCCGAAACAAGAAGCAATTCACTTGTCCCATAACTCTCCTGAAGCGGAGCGCCGAATTGTTCGTTAAACGCCCGACGCACGCTAGGATGCAGCGGTGCTGTACCGCACAAGATAGTTTTAAATCCGGCGGCAACGCTGCGAGCCAGTCCTGAATCTCTGACCAGACGAGCGAGCGCTGATGCGATCGACGGAGTGATCCAGATCGCGTTGGCATGTTCGTGGGATGGCCGGCTCCAGAAATCGAGCGCAGTCTCCGGAGAGAAGCGCGGGCCTACGATGACGGTTCCTCCGGCGACCAAAGGGCTCAGTATTGTGTTCAGAAAGCCCGCCATATAAGTCATCGGCAACGCGTGATACATTCGCATACCCTTCTCAATCTCCATGAGTCTATTGAAGGCCACCACATTTCCGATCAACGATGACCAGCTGTGGCGAACGCCTTTGGGACGCCCCGTCGTTCCCGAAGTGAAAAAGATCGCAGCACAGCTGTTGGTGTCAGCCGCGAACTCGATTTCGGTCGCCGGCAAGCATTCATAGTCGATGACAGGCGGCGAAGTTATTGCAAGAGCAGGTGCGACCAGGCCCGACATGAACCGGATACTCTCTTCGCCCAGCTCTGGATTGATTGGAACTGCAATGAACCCGGCCAGCAGACAAGCCAGATAACAGCATGGAAGAGATGGATCATTCGCCAGGATTAACGCAACCGCATCTCCCTTGCGCGCGCCCTGTTTTGTCCATTCGAATGCCAATTTGCGAGCATTGCTCAACGCCTGTCCATAGCTCAACTTTCTGCTTTCGGGTGAAACGAACAAGATATCATCGCGACTTTCCTTAAAGCGCTGCGCTAAGAGCTCACAGATCGTCATTTCTGCTCTTCACCAAAATACTGCTGCACCAAAAGCGACGACATCGGGCCGTGCATTTCGCGCACCTCCCGTGCAGCTTCTTCGATTAATTCGACAGGTGCGTTGACTCGGTCGCGATTGCAAAGTGCGACAATCAAGCGGCGAGGATCGACGCGGTGTTCTTTAGCCGCCGCAATAACTCTTTTCATATAGCTTGAGTGGAAAAGCGCGAGGCCAGCCGTGATATCCAGCGAGCTGGAGCCTGTCTCACGAATCAAGGGACGGATCAGCTCTTCCCCGGCCTGCATAACATCGATCGGGTCGAAGGAGAGATCGTACCCGGCACGGATCAGCGCAGCGATGAAGTGCTCGGTTGAGCTGTTACCAGCCGATCGACCGAACCCTTGAAGTGAAGTATCAACAACAGACACACCACGTTCAGCACAATACAATGCATTGGCGACAGCCATTCCGATATTGTTGTGGCCATGAAATCCGATTTCAATATCGGGCGTTAGGTCACGAAGTGCGTCAATATAACGACCGATCTCCGCAGGCAGCATGCCGCCGGCACTATCCACGATATAGATGCATTGGGCTCCGTACTCGACGCATTTCGCAGCCTGTCGACTGAAATACTCCGGAGAGGAGACATAGGACTTCATCAAATTTGCGAAAACGAAGATCCCGTCTTTGCGAGCTTTTTCGATGAATGGCTTTGACTCCTCGACATCGGCTACGTCGCTTCCTACTCGAATAAATCCCATGCAGAGACGAGCAGCAACGTCGAGGTCCGACAATTCCGCGATGCCAGGAATGCAAAACATCCCCCACTTGCCTCGCGTAACCGCCTTGCTTGTGGCAACCATATACTCTTCATCCGTCGCTGCCGCGACGCCCATGCCGCGCTTCGATGCCCCAAGACCGATGCCATGCCCGGTCTCGATGAAAGGAAAACCCAATTCATCTAGACGGCGCGCAATACGAAACGTTTCTGCCTCGGTGAACTGAAAGTCGATCACATAGGAGCCGTCCCGCAATGTACATTCAAGAATCTTGGGCGCAGCCAACATTATCGTCCCCCCGTAGCGTCGGTTTCAATCGCGCGACCGTCATATATCCTCCGAGGTAAGGTGGAGCGAGTGCTCTCGTCAGCGTTGATGGTTGAGATCGAAGAATTATCACTTCTACAGCACATCCAGAAGATCGTGCGCGCGGAGTAGCTCAGCAATCGATGCGCAATCGAGAAAATCAGTATTGATGCGGTCAGCAACGGCCAGAAGGTCATGGATGCCGTCAGCGTAAGCCAACACATTCACCATCATGTCAACTATCTTCCGGCTCTCCCGCGTGCTCAGCGTTGGGTATAAACCTCTCTTTCCAAGCTGCGGTTCACACAATACTTTTGCTTTATAAATCTTATTAGCTTCGATCACCTCAATGGTACGACGAATCGCTTCGAATCCACCTGACAGGCCAGCCGAACTAATCAATGTGAGATCATCAAGCGAAGTGTGATATTCTGCATACTCATCATATTTCGAGCGCATAATTGATACTATCGGCAGATCGATTCCCGGACTGCAGTACTGTCTCTCGTCACCGCCCCGCTCCAGGAATGGATACTGCCGATAGCCGGAATATAAGTGCGACAGCACGTGCCTCGCGGCACGGTCGGCTAGAGTGTTGCCGAGTCTTGATTCAAGGAATGAATAGGTTCGATCATCGCCGCAGCAAGTGATGACAAATCCGGCAATTGTTGCCCGCATCATTTGTTCAAGGTTTCTGCTTAGATACACGATCGAACCAATCGTTTCTGGCAGAAAGACGATTCTGTACCGATAGCGGCGTGGCTTAGACGAGAGCCAGCGCGCGAGGGCTGCGGTTACTACCGGGCCAGAAACTTCATTATTTGCCATCGACGGATGGCAAATGCACGTCGATAGGAGAATCTCATGGTCCTCCTCGCCAGGCAAAATGAGCTCGCCGTAATTCATGACACCGGGCCGGAGATCGGCATCGATCACTGCGTGGTACTGGCCCGCGCGCAAGCTTTCACGTTGACGATGGGAAAGGCAGAAGCCCCACCGTCGAGCGTAATATGACGTGACATATGGAGTTGCGTCAGGCTGTTCTGGAAGAGAATGTAAATGGCCCTGCAGTTCTTCCAATGTCAGCCAGCGATCAACTGGCTCCGAATATCCCACGACATGCAAGTTCGACGCCCGAAAATCAACGATACGCTGTCCGCTTGCATCAACTATGTAAGCGTCGCGAATGTTCCATTCGTCGGGAACCGTCCAGTCAAATGCCCGCTCCCCACTAGCAACCGAATGGACGACAAGCCCAGGCAATAGCCGCTGCAAATAGGCCAGCGTCTCACGCACACCGGGACCGGTGAGACTACGGTTGATAGGGAATAAATCGCACGCCCAACGATACATTTCCTGGCCAGTGATCGTGTCCTGACCAGCGATCACAGCGTTTGCACGCTCGTTAGCGTTCACTTTATGCCTCCTCGCAGAAAACCAGTCGCTCGACAATACTGTCGTCCTCAGGCGGCCAATTCCGTGGGCGCAAGAAATGCACGTAGCGTGAACTTGGTGCTGGGTTCGCGCACGCGTTCGACTGCTAGTGGAGAATATCCAGCCCGCTGTGCCATGATCACTGTCGAAGCGAAACTGAAGACATGCAGATGTTCAACGGTAAACTCCTCCCTTTCGCTTCCCTCGCAAGCCGCCATTTCGCCATCGGGCACCTCGAGATAAACACAGCCGCCGGGCGCGAGAAATTCGCGCGCACGTCGCAACATGGAAATCGGATCCTCGACATGCTCAAGCACCTTGTTGAAGGTCACGAGGTCGAAACGATCGGTCGCGGCGATCTCCATAAAGTCCCCACAGATCGCCGTTACCCCCACGCGCTCGCGCATGTGATGAACGGCACGCCGATCCGGATCGATCGCTGTGCAATTCCAGCCCGCCTGCTTGACGGCGTGAGGAAACACGCCAAGCCCTGCGCCGACGTCAAGGAGATCGAAAACCTCTCGCTCGCCAAATCGGGTTGCCGAGAACTCTCGGATGCGCCTCATGCGCCCGATATTGTCCGATCTCTCCGGAGGCAATGCGATGATGCGCTCGAACGTTCGAGCAATGCCGTCGCCGTAGGTCGCGTCGACGTAATCGCCAGCATAACCCGCCGCAATGTTCATAGCGTGCCGGGAAACGAAGTGGTTTGAAATTACGAATTGCCATACTTCGCGGTAATACGGCTCGTCGTTGGCACGCGGGAATCCTATCTCCACGGCGGGCGGCGCGGTGTACACAAATACCCGATGGGCCTCGCTCAGGCCCGATATCGGACAACGCTCGGGCCGAAAATCAATCACGATCCGGCTTTCGCCTCAAGCGCACGAAGGGCTACAGTATTGTCAAGCCAAGCCACGATCGTCATCGGTTCTTCGCGCACATAGCGCTCGAACAGATCCTCCTTGCCGCGCTCGACAAGCAGGATGAAGTAACGATCAATCCGATTCTTCACCAGAACTGCGCGCAAGTTGAACTGTAGCAGGCGACCGTTGAGGGAGGGCCCGGCATAGAACCCCCAATCCTTGCGCGTGACGTCATATTCGTTTCCGCTATCGGTAACGAAAGTGATTTGCTCGTCCGCGTCGAGATGCATGGTGCCGCAGTCACGCAGGATTCCCTTCTTGTCGAATCCCACCTCGAAGTCGCGTGGGGGATTCTTGGGATGAAATTTCATCGCGGATCGGCCGTCGGGTCCAGCGGAGTGAATCGTCTCAAGTCCACGACCAGTCACGAATCAGAAAATGCGGAATTTTCCAGGCGTTATCCTCGCGGCGCCAGATGTCATGGTTGCGAAAGGTCTCGCAAATCGCAAAGAAGTGCCCGCCCGAGATATTGAGGAAGTGACAGAGCTTGCCGATGTCCTCGTGCGGCGTCTCGTCGCCGCGATTGCGGACGATCGCAACGGCCTGCTCACGGGTCAAACGTCCATTGCGGATTTCAAGCGAAAGATTGTCAAACAGGCGGGTAAATCCAAACTTGTACCACTTCAGCCAATGGTGAACGGATATGAAGTCGTCGTCGATATCCGCGTAATCGTAATATCCGGTTTTGGCGCCGGCTGAACGAGCCTGGAAGCCGTTCGCGACGGCGATATCGCGAGTCGTCTGCGGATCCCACTCGAAGTAGTAGCCGAGGAAGATGGCAGTGACGCCGGACGCTTCGAGCTCTTGTTCTGTCGGACCGAAATAAGGGGTCAGCTCGCGGCGAGTGAGGGTGCCGATCCAATCCTGGGCGGTCGTACCTTGGGTCACGCCATAGCGGCGCAACCACGCGCCATTGAGTTGAAATCCCGTCCACTCCTCCTCCGGTCCGCCATACTCGAAAGCCGAGTTCTCTCCCCACACGACGAGCGGAATACGAAACGACGCGGCGATCTTGGGCGGAAGATTGAAGATTGCCATATGCATCGGAATCGCCGGGCTGCCGTAGCGTTCGAGCGCCTCATATGTGAATTTGCGTTCGACATCGGGACTGATTTGATAGTCGATATGATCAACGCCGAGATTGACGAGGTTGCCCAGATTCTGGGCACCCAATTCAGTGCGACCAGGTGACTTCCATGTGACGACGAGCGGATTGAGGCCATACTCCAGGCACTTCACCACCTGCCACGTGCTGTCCTTGCCGCCGCTGACTGGAATCAGACAATCGTAACCGGTACTACGCGACTTTGCATGGTCGACGGCCTTGCGAAAGGCGGCCGTGCGTGCCGCCCAATCGATCGTCCGCTTCGTGGCATGCGACTCGCAAGCATTACACACGCCATGCTCGTTGAGCACCAGGTTCGGTCGCGTGTCTGGAAGTATGCAACGGTTGCAGTAATTCACTGCAAGCACCCGCTACCGCACCGCGACCCGCCCTCGACAGGAGCGCATTACGAAACGCTGGCCCCTACGACCAAGCGAACGAGGGTTACAACGCGCTCGACGGCGGCTTCGACCGCATCGATGTCAAACCGGCCTGATCGAGACATGATTTCACGTAATTCCTTCTGAATATGGCCGCAGGCCGTTAGCGCGATCATCGGCGCGCCAACCAAGGAAGCGGATAGTTCCGAGAAATAGTGTCCAAAGCGCCGGTCAATGACGGAAGCAAACCTTGGCTCTGAGCCAAACTCGCTGCTACTGAGCCGCTTCACGTGTCCAACCGGTTCTCTGACCTTCGTCAACAAATATCGAAGATCGCCATCGCCCACCCATGGGCGGTCTTCCGGGTAAATATTACGGCGGTGGCTCGTGTCGTAGTCCACTCCATAACTGAGCGGAGTCACATTCTCGAACCCCAATTCGCGCAATCGACCGCCAAGATCTTCAATGCTGTACGTGCGCAGATATGGCACCTTCCAATCGTCCATGTACTCGGCCACGTACCGCGCCGGATATCGCATCAGTTGCAATGCCGCCAGCGAAGTCGCGGGAGAAACCTCGGCGAGCAGTTCGCGAAAGCGCCGCACCATCCACCAATACAGGCCGCCCGTGCCGTAGATATACAGCCAGCACTGGCTGCCGCGTTTGAGGACGCGTACCAACTCCACCAAGCACGCATCAGGCTGGGCCGCGTGCATAATGACGCCGTTGCACCAGACAAAATCGAACGTCTCATCGGGAAACGGCAGGCCCTCCAGCGTGCTCAAATGAGTAGTGAACTTCGGGAAGCCAAAGTTCTTCAGATTTCTGGCGGTGCTTTCAATGTTGGTTTCGCTGATATCGACGCAATCGACCGCTGCGGCACCATGGGACATCATAAAAATCGCGCCGCGGCCGTTGCCGCAGCCAGCGTCGAGACAACGTTTGCCAGTGAAGACCTTCGGCGGATCGAGATCGTTTCGCTCGAAACGGATGGCGAAGGGCTCAATAAATTCCCGCATCTCGCGCTCGCCGTATAATGCGAAGCTCTTTCCATACACGTCCTCGTGCTGATTTTCGAGATTGCTCACCACTACCCCGAGCATTCCTCAACGAACATTTTGGCGCTGAGCACATTGAAGAGAAATTTGTTTTCGCTGTCGTTGAAGCTCGGCTTCGCAAGCCAACGCTCTATCTCGCTACGGCGAACAATCTCGAAGATCGGACTGTCGCCGAGCAACTCTTCGCGCACGTCGGAATCGCCGGTATCAAGCATATCGAGCAGGGGTGCATTGAAGCCGACCTTCCGTCGGCAATCAAGCACCGCGTCCGGCGCAATCCCGCGCACCGCCTCGCGCAAGACCGCCTTGGCATAGCCGTCACGGATCAATAATTGAGTCGGGATCGATCCCACGGTCTCGAACAGGCGACGGTCGAGAAACGGCGAGCGGTTCTCGATCGAAAAATACATGGCATTGATATCATCCTCATGAAGGATCGCCGGCACGGATTCATGGAACAGCTCATTGAGCATGCGATTGCGCAGATTGTCGTCGCTATAGCGTTCTTCGAAAAATTTCTCCTGCCATGGGCAAGTCAGCGTGGCGGCGTATTCATCGGCATTCAGGTAGATATGTTCGCGAAAGTCGGGCGAGCGGCGGAATAGATCGGGATTGGACAGAAACGGGTTGCGCACGAACGGCTTGACGTGGGTTTCCCATGCCGTCTGGGAAACGCCGCCGAGCGCCGAGTTGGCGACCGCCGGATGCGCCAAGAAGAAGAGGTGGTGATCGTAATAGCCGGTGAACAGCTCGTCCGCACCGGTGCCCGATACCGAAATCTTGTAGTGACTCGCGGCAATCGCTTGCATCAGCCGCCAATGCACGAAATAGGAGATCGTATAGACGGGCGCGTCATGCGCACGGACTAACTCGCGCAGATCCTCGAGAAAACGCTCCTTCGACAGCGGCACGCTGGTATGACGAATGCCGAGCTCACTAACCGACTGCGCGACCAGCTCCTGCTCCTCATACCGTGCATCGGTGTTGAGAATGGTGAACCCATGCACGTCATAACCGAATACGCGCCTGGCGATGCTGATGAGCGCGTTGGAGTCGACGCCCCCGCTCATGCAGAAGGCCATCGGAACGTCGGCGCGTAGCCGCAACTTGACGGCATCCAGCAGCGCGGTACGAACACGGGCAGTCGCATCATCGAACGTCAAGCCCTCGTCCGGGATCAAGTTCGGACTCCAGAAACGTTCCTCGGTCGTCGCACCGCTGCCCGCTATGCGCAGTATCGTGCCTGGAGTCAGTTCGCGGATATCGCGAAAGAAATTTGCGGACTGCTTGTAAAGCGCCTTGTAGCCGTTCACGAGGTAACGCCGCAGGTGATTGGCATCGATCGTCAGATTCTGTCCGCGCAGCGCGCGGATGAACTTTACCTCGGAACCGAAGTAAAGACCGTCGTCATCACGCAGAAGATAGAGCGGCTTCTCGCCAAATCGGTCGCGGCACAGGGTCAATGAACCGTCGGCCGAGTCATAAATCGCAAACGCCCACATGCCTTCACAACGGTCCAGCCCTTCCCAACCCCAGGCGTCAATAACGCGTAACAGCACTTCGGTATCGGACCGGGTGCGGAAGGTATGGCCCTCCCCCTCCAGGCGCTCGCGGAGTTCGAGATAATTGTAGAGTTCGCCATTGAAGCTCAACCATTTGCCGTTGAGCGCGAAGGGCTGCGCCGAACGCGGATCGAGATCGATGATCGACAATCGGCTGTGCAGCATAAGCGCTTGGCGGCCGTTAGCTTCGCTCTGATAAGTGCCGTGGTCGTCGGGGCCGCGGCGCTCCATCAACCGCAGGCAGCCTTGGATCCGTTCAGGCGGCAAGCGGCGCGAACCGAAATATCCGGCGATCCCGCACATGATCTTAGGAAAAGTGCTCGGCGGTCAGCGGTTCGCCAGCTTTCACCGGTTTGGTAAGCGGCATTCCCAGGCGGTGGTCGACGTCGGCCGGCGACAGACCCGTGCGCGGACGCAGATACGACAGGTCGCCGGCGGCTATGGGGGTTCCAGCGGCAAGATTTCGGGCAGCGTAGACGCCACGCCGGATCGTCGACAAAGACCCGCGCTCCACCGCCGCTACATGCTTGCCGGAAGAGCCCATCAATTCCTCGACCTGCTTGATGCGGCGCACAAGCTCGGCAAGCTCGACCGGATCGGCCGATAATTGGTGATCGCGGAAATCAGACAGTCTCTTGTCGAGCGTGAAATGCTTTTCGATCACCCGTGCGCCCGCGGCGACGGCCAGCACCGCAGCTTCGACGCCGAGTGTGTGATCGGAATAGCCGACGGTTTCACCGAGCGTCGCTAGCGCGGAAATCGCCGCTAGATTCGCGTCCGCCGGCTGCGTCGGATAGCTAACGACGCAATGGAGCAGGGCCAAGCCGGCGTCGGTATATCCGTGCCGTTTCCATTCCGATCGCAACAGGTCGCGCGCACCGGCCACGTCAGCAAGCTCGGCCATGCCGGTCGACATGATGACTGGTTTACCCGTCGCAGCGACTGCGCGCAGCATCGGAGTGTAGTCGTTGTCCCCCGACGCAATCTTGAACGCTGGAACAAGGTTGGCAAGCCATCGCACGCTCTCCAGGTCGAAAGGGGTAGACAAAAACATAACGTCGGCCGCTCTGGCGGTCTTGGCCAATACCTCAAACTTCGACTGCGTGAACTGAAACCGACGAAGAGCAGCAATACGCGCGTCCTGGTCCGCGGTCACAAGCCGTTCGGGAACGATCGTCTGGAACTTGACCGCCTGTGCTCCCGCTTCCGCAGCGCGCCCGATCATTTCCTCGGCGCGGGTGAAGCTGCCTTCATGATTGTTGCCGATCTCGGCGACAACAAGGACTTCACGATCGAGATCGACTGGACCGATCAGCATGCTGAACCGTGATGGTGAAACACATATTGAGCGGCATCGAGACGAAAGCCCATTTTCTCGTAAAGGCGAACCGACGACGTATTGCCGACTTGCGTTGCGACAACGATCGGACCCGAGCAACCGCAATTTCTGCAGGCAAACGCAATCATCGCACGAGCAAGGCCGCGTCCACGCTGCGCGGCGGTAACGGCGATCAAATCTATGACGAGCGCGCTGTCGGGCATCCGCAGCAATTGCAGGAATCCAGCCGGGCGATCGCCCTCGCACGCAACAACCATCCAGTCGCCGCGCTTGCCGGCGAAAAAATTGGTCGCCCAGCAGCGCTTGAGTCCGTCGGCCACGCTATCGGCGATCACAGGGTCGCGATGAAAGCGGTCGTAGACAAAAGACCGCGCGGCGATCTCGCCTACCGCGTCGACCATGTCCGGCGTTGCAAATATGATGTCCGGTGCAATGTCAGATGCATCCCGCTTCGGCGCATCGGACCGCGGTAGGACGAATCGGAGGCTGGTATCGATGAGCACAAATCCCATGCGCTGCGCAGCCGCGACCGAGGCAACGTCAGCCACAGCAATTTTGGCGTCGGCGAAAAGCGACCGGGCGGTCAATTTGTCCACTATCGGCGAGGCTTGCCGGCAAAATTGGCCGATATCGCCGGCAAGATGAAAGGAGGGTTTGCCAAGTTGCTGCGTCAACCAGGCGTCCGCCTTGAGGCGAGGCTCGCTCATACCGTCGCGGGCGTCTTCGCGGCGAAGAACTCGGGATGCTCCTTGGCCAGGCCCTTGTACCATTTCACGTAGTCCACGAAGCCGAGATCGAGTGGATAGGCCGGCTCATAGCCGATAAGTTTCTTTGCCTTTTCGACCGACAACGTCCCACGCTCGGGCATCAGCGCATCGCGCGGTTGATACTTCACTTCGATACCGGGGAACTCCCGGCGCATGATGTCGGTCATCTCATTGAGAGAACGCGCGTTGCCATAGGTCAGATTGAATATCTGATTTTTAGCGCCCGGATGGGCGATGCAGCGGATCAGTCCTTGGATCAGATCGCTGATATAGGTGAAGTCCAGCGCATCGCTGCCGTCGCCGTTTATCGTGAGTGGCAAGCCGCGTAGCGCGTTTTCGATGAACGCCTGCCCTACTCGCCGGCTAACGCAACGCTCGCCGTAAAGCGCCGAGGGACGCACAATCGTGTACGGCAGATCGAAAACCTGATTGTAGGCGATGACCAGCCGCTCACCCCCGTATTTGAGCGCACCATAGATGCCCATCGGCTCGCAGTGGCGGTCCTCCGTCACCGCCTCACTGTCGAAATTGCCGTACACCATCGACGAGGAGAAATAGACGAAACGATTGACGCGCGGATTGCCTCGCGCCCAGTCGAGCGCGTTTTCCAGCGTACGAAAGCTGTGATCAAACGTACTGAACGGATCCTTGTTCGATCGGTTCGCATGGGCGATCGCGGCAAGCTGGACAACCGCTACCGGGTCGATGTCGTGGAGCGTGCGGCTGAGAGCATGATAGTCACGCGCGTCGACGACGTGCAGCGGGATACCATGCTCGTAGAGAAGCTGCATGCGTGTGTTGATGAGATGCAGATAGAGCGCCTTGTTCGGATCTGCCGGCGCATTGGAGAAGGCGCCGAGATTGTTGACTTGCAACCCGTCGATGACGTGAACATTCGCGCCTCGCGCACGCAACTCCAGCGCAAGGTTGTGCCCGATGAACCCAGCACCGCCGATCAGTACAATACCCTGACCCTTCACATCCATGACCACGTCATAAGCTCCGGATTGCCGATTCAAGTGAGGCGGCGATGAATTTCATATCCTCGCCGTCGAGATGCGGTCCCACCGAAAGAGCGAGTGAATGGTCCGCGAGCCGCTCGGCGGTGGGAAACGAACCCACCTTCCAGCCGTATTTCCGCGCGTAGTAGGTCATTCGCGGAACAGGCTGCGGATAATAGACGCTGGTACCCACGCCACGCGCGGACATTGCCGTCACGATCTGCGGTCGCTTGGATGCCAGTTCCGGATCGAGCAGCGCAGCTGAGCAATAATAGCTGCCGGCCAGACGCGGTGTGCTGGACGGCAACAGGTAGACGCCCTCGACCGCGGTGAGCGCGGCCACCAACGCTTCGGCATTCGCGCGACGGCGGCTCAGGAAGTCCGGCACTTTCTTGAGCTGCTCGATGCCGATCGCGGCGTGGATCTCACTCATACGATAGTTGAAGCCGAGTTCCACCACGTCGTAGACACCGGGCACCTTGCGCTCGCCGTGGGTGCGATCGACGCCGAACGCCTTCTTTAAGCGCAACGCTTCGGCAAATTTGCCATCCCGCAGGACCACCATGCCGCCTTCGGCGGTAGTCATGTGCTTGACCGGATAGAACGAGAACACGCCACAATCGCCGAGGAGGCCGGCATGGATGCCGTCGATCTTGCTGCCGAGCGCCAGCGCGCAGTCTTCCATTACGAATAAGCTGCGCCGGCGGGCGATCCGGACGACCTCCGCCATGTCCACGGGCATTCCAAGATAATGGACGATCGCAATTCCGCGCGTGCGCGAGTTGATTGCTGCTTCGACGGCCGCAATGTCGATATTGCCGGTTTCCGGTTCGGCGTCGACAAAGACCGGCGTCGCTCCCGTCAGCTCGATCGCGTGGGCGGTCGCGACATGTGTCATCGCCGGTACGATCACTTCGTCGCCGGCCTTGAGGCCGAGGGCAAACCAGACCAGATGCATTCCGGCGGTACAGGAAGATACCGAAACCGCGTGTGGCGCGCCGGTAAACTTTGCAAAGTCTGCTTCAAAATCGGTGGCGCGCGGGCCGTGCACCAGAATTGGTCCGGACAACACATCGAGGACCGCCTTGCGCTCCTCGTTGCCGATCATCGGCCTTCCGAACGGTATTTGTCGCTTCTCAAGCATGGTTCCGTTTCACCGTAATTTCACTGTCTGCTCGAGACGAGCCGCATCTTCGATCGCGAGCGAAACTTCCATGGCATCCATGACTTCGTCCGCCGTCACGTCCGGCGCGCTGCCGTCGAGGATCGAGGCGACAAAAACGGGCAGCATGTCGCCCTTGGCGGGACTTACATAGGCATCCTCTATCGGAGTCGCCGCCGCATCCGGATCGCGCGAAGTATAGAGACGGGCGCCAAGCCGGTCATGAACGAAGGTCGCCTTCGTGCCGTACACCGAGAGATTATGGTGGTGCGGAAACACGCAGCCGAAATTCGCCGTGATTTTTGCGATCGCACCACTGGGAAATTTCAGCAACGCCGCGACGCAATCGTTGAACTTGAATTGCGTCCCCCGGGTCGCAATTGCGTTCCCAAAGGCACTCACCGCCACCGGCTTCTCGCCAAGAATCCACATTATGAGATCGACCAAATGAATTCCGCCGCCATGCGTCACCGAATAGAATTGCCGTCGCCCGCGCCAGCCTTCGACGATTTTTTGGATGCGGCCGTAATTGTAGTCGGCCTCACAGTAATACGGCACGCCCAATTCGCTGTTGCGCACATGCTCCCGCAAACGCGAAAAGCGGGGACTGCGTCGGAGAATGAGGTTCGACGACAGCCGTAGCTTCGGATTGGCCGCGAGCGCCACCCGAATGTCGGCGAGCTCGTTCGCATGCATGCAGATCGGCTTCTCAACGAAGACGTGCTTGCCGTGCGACAAGGCCGCCATGACTTGGGCGTAATGATCGTCGTCGAACGATGCGATGGAGACCACATCGATCGCGGGGTCGGCGAGGATTTCATTGGCTGCAGTTGTCATACGGCGGCCTGGATAGCGTTTGCCGACGTCGGCTAGCCGTTCTTCATCGACATCGCACAGCGCCGACACGCGGCATCGCCGGTCTGCCTCAAATCCTGCAATGTGGCACTCGCCGACCCCGAGACCTATGACCGCCGCACTAATCACAGCGATTGCCGCAGCTTGACCAAATCCGCCACGGTGCATTCGCTCAGTCGGTCGCCGGACGCCGTGATTATCCGCTCAATCATCGCGAAATCGTCTGGCGTATCGATCGACAACTGGACAGCGCCCCAGGCATGTCCGCTAGCAAAGCTAGCGATGCGGAAGTCTTCAGGACGCCGATAAAATGGCGGTGTCACGTGTTCGGCCTCGCCATCAACCATCATCGCCTGCGCTCGCCGCAATGCCGCAACGCGAACGACCTCGACCGACATTCCTCTCGGAAAACTGCGCACGATCACATTGGTCGCGAGATCGAGTTCTGCCGCCTCGTAAAGGCCGATCGCCTGATCGATCAATTCCGGTGCAATCAGAGGACTGTCGCCGCTGATGCGGACGAAGACGTCCGCCGATTGACGTTCGGCGGCCTGCCGACAGCGCTCAGCAGTGTCATTCAGCGGGCCGCGAAAGCAGTGGACGCTTTCTTCTTCGCAAAACCGCCCGATCGCATCGTCCGACGGCTCATCCGAAGTCGCCACAATGGCGTGTGTAACGCGTCTCGCTCGAGCAATACGTTCGAGAACACGGCCCAGCACAGGACGACCGGCAAGCGGCCGCAGGACTTTGCCCGGCAAGCGGACCGATGAAAAGCGTGCCTGAACGATGACAAGCAAGGGAAAAGCCGATGAGGACGAGATTTTCCACGCTACCGCACTCCGGGTGAGACGAGGTCACCCGAACACACACAACGCGATCCGCGCCACAAAGGCGGATCAAATAAACGCGCCACAAATGACGCGATCCGTCTGACAGCGCGCCAGGATTAGGCTGCAGCCACCAAGTCTGCATCCAGCACGACGCGTACCTTGCGACCCAACAGATCGAGCAGGATTGCAATCCGTTCACGTTCCGCCATGCCCTCGAACAAACCGAGGCAGGACGAGAATGCGCCATCGAGCACGCGAACTTTGTCGCCCGGACGAAACTGCGGTCTATAGTCCAGTTTGATGAATCCGCCGGCATCCTCACGGCATTTCAGCGCCTCGACGATTCCCTCGGGCACCGCGGTCGGCTCGTCGCCGTTGCATACGAGTCTGGCGACTCCGACCGTCGAATAGATCGAGCGCCACCGTTGCGCGGTCATGTCGACGGCGACGAACAGGTAACGCGGGAACAACGGCGCGGCGACCGTCTCGATCCGCCGTGCGTGCCGGCGCCGTTTCAGATAGCGCGGAAAGTAGATCTCAAAACCTTGGCGACTGAGATGCGCCGTCGCCTTCGCTTCGGCGTGCGGCTGGGTATGGGCGACGAACCAGCGCGGGTGAAGTTCGACCGTCATGCCGCGCTCTCCGTTGTGGTATTGATGCGGATGCCTAACAGCGCCGGCACCAGGACGCGGCCGGCGTCGAGCTCGGCGATCACGGCTTGCACCGATTCGCGCGTCGCTTGAAGGTCGGTCACGACCAGCGCGTCAAATCCGCCGGGCACTGCCGCGATCGAGTTGACGACCGGCGTGCCGACGAAGCGGTCGATTGCGGATTTGGCGTCCACCACCGCGACAATAGTAATGCCCTGTTCGAGCGCGCAGATGGTGGCGATCTCAGCCAGGTCCGAGACGCCGGCGAGCGCGACCCGTCTCCAGCCGCGCGCATGCGCGGCGCGCAGCACCGCCGAGCAATCCTCGCGGGCGCGGCGGAAGAAAGAGAAGGAGGTGGATAGATATTCGACGGTAAGCCGGGATTTTTCGGCGAAGCCATGCGGGGTCAGATAGTAGGCGTAGCGGCGCGGCGGGGCCTGGCCGATCTTGAGGAGGCCCTTTTTGACGCACCGCTTCAGGTAGGCGTTGACCAGGCCAAGCGCGATGCCGAGATCGGAAGCAAGCTTGCGCTGTGACTGGGCGCCATCGCGCTCGACGGATTCTAAAAGTCCGAGCACGATCCGGGCGTTGTCAGGTTCGTCGTTCCGCGCGGCTTGGGGCACCACCCGGCCCTCCCATTCGAGGCAAGAAGTACATCGTTCATGGCGTGAACGTCAAGTTTAATGTTCAGACGGTGAACGTCATTAAGATACTGAAATATATATGTAATCTATTTCTTGCTCTTGGGGTCGCCAAACATATTCAGCTCAACCAGGCCACAAATTGCGTGCGCTGCGACAATGTGAATCTGCTGGATAAGAGGCGTTTCCGGCGACGGCGCCGCGAGGCAATGATCGCATAATGGCTGCATGGTGCCGTTGGCCGCCGTTCCCGTGAAGCCGACCGTGACCAGGCCGCCCTCGCGCGCCGCCTTGAGCGCCGCGACCACGTTCGGTGAACGGCCCGAAGTCGAGATCGCGATGAACACGTCACCTGGTTTGCCAAGGCCGCGCACCTGACGCTCGAAAGTCCGCTCGTAGCCGTAGTCGTTGCCGACCGCGGTGAGGACCGACGAATCGGTGGTGAGCGCGATAGCCGGCAGCGGGTTGCGGTCGAAGTTCAATCGCGACAGGAATTCACCGGCGATATGCTGGGCGTCCGCGGCGCTGCCGCCGTTGCCGGCGATCAGCAATTTGTGGCCGTCGCGGAAGGCGCCGGTGATCGCATCCGCGATGGCATGGATGGCGGCACGCAAACCGGCATCGTTCGCCGCGCGCGACAGCGTCTCGCACGAGCGGCGAAAATGCTCGGCCACCATGTCGTTGTCGTTGCGATTGGTCACGGCCGCTCCACGTGATTTGCACGTAACATAGTTCTATTTCGATATCAAAGAGGATGCCGCAAAATCGGGCTGCAAAATCCGATCAAGTTGGCGCAAATACGCCCAACTGATTGCGTAGGCGAGTGCGAGCCGGCCGCTCGACAAAATAGAACAGCATGGCGGCGAGCGTGATGACCAATGCAACGGTGATTATGAAGGCGAACGTCCTTCCGACTACCTGCCACTCCGCAAATCCCAGCCGATCCCACAGCCGACGGATCAAGATAAGAATGGGAAAGTGTACCATGTAAATGGAATATGAGACTTCGCCGAGCCACACGAGGGGGCGGCTTCCGAGCATCTGCGCCAAGTATCCGGCGGACATTGCCGATCCCAAGATGGTGCAGGCAAGAAGAAACACTAAGGCAAAATCCGAAAGTCCTAACGACGCGCCTATGAGAAACGCCACGAACGCACCCATGCCGAGAAAGTCGCCGCTCGGGAAGGGCAGCCTACAGCCTAGAGCGACCGCACGACAAAGCGCGGCACCGCATAGAAATTCTCCAAAAACGCGAGCCAACGCCGGCGCCCCCACCCAGGTGTTTAAGCCCCAGTCCCACATCGCAAACAGCAAAGCCGTTGTGGCCAGAGCGGCCAAGGCGATCAACAGGGCAGTCACCTGACCGCGCACCCGAGCCAACGCCGGAGCGAGCAGGGGAAACGGCAAATAGGCGAACCACTCCGCACTGATCGACCAGGAAGGGACATTCCAGCCCGGATTTGCCGTCACGCCCCAAGCCTGCAACAGCGTGAGTTGCCATAACAGGTCTTTCCATTGCCAGTTCTGTGGATCGTTCAACGCAATTGCCAGAACGCGTGCGAGGAAGACGATGACGACGAGTCCGACTAAGACCGTGAGATGGACGGGGTACAGCCGCACGAAACGGTGCCACAGGAAGATTTGCACTGCGGTACGGTTTGGACGTGCCATGGTTGCAATGTAAACGTGCGTAATGATGAACCCGGATAACAGAAAGAAGAAATCTACTCCGAGATACCCACGAGCGAAAAATGGCAGGATCGAATTTAGACCGACTGGCACGTTCTGCTCGGCGTGCAACCCAAGCACCAGCAACGCCGCAAGAGCCCGGACACCAGTCAGAGCTGGCACATATTGGGATGCGCGAGACGCAGTCTTCATGCAGCGGCTACCAGGGCTTTGGGCCCTGCTCTGGTTGAGGGCTTCGCCCTTGTGATCGCCGAACGTCAAGGCAACGTCGCCAAACACAATCGATACTAGCAGACCTTCACTGTCCGATAGACCGGCATTTCCAATGCCGCGACCATCGCACTTCGTGCACGATCTATCCTGCGACCGACGCCGGGATAGCGGCGACCAAAATGACCGACGGGATCGGCATCGGCGACTGCAGCAGCGTTCGCTCGATGGCTTCTCGGATCTCCCTACATGAGATAAGAGAGCGCTTAAACTTGCGATTCCCCGCAGCGAGAGAATAAGGAATGCCGACTGCCGATCATCCGCTCAATGCCGACGGCGTGTGGTGCGAAATATTGACGGCGACCGCGCCCGGCCGACGGGCTGCATTGTTTTTGGATCGCGATGGTGCCGTCGTCGAGGAGACTGACTATTTGTGCCGCGTCGAAGACATCGTGATGATCGAAGGCGCCGCGGAGTCGATAGCCGCCGCCAACGCATGTGGCGTCGCAGTCGTCATGGTGACGAACCAGGCCGGAATTGGCCGCGGCTATTACGGCTGGGACGAATTCAAAGCAGTGCAGAACGCGATTGTTTCGGCCTTGGCTCGTCAGGGCGCGACGATCGACGCTGTCTATGCCTGTGCGCATCACCCACAGGGCCAGGGATCGTTCGCGCATCCGGATCATCCGGCGCGCAAGCCCAATCCCGGCATGTTGTTGCAAGCGGCATCCGACCTTGCGCTCGACCTGAGAAAATCCTGGCTCGTGGGCGACAGAGCGATCGATGTCGAGGCCGCAAAGCGCGCCGGTATTTCCGGGGCGTTACAGGTGGCGACCGGCTACGGCACAGCCGAGCGCAAGGTCGCATCCGCGTTTGCAAGCCCGACATTTGAAGTGCGGTTCGGCCGATCGATTGCGGATGCGATGACGCTTCCGGTTCTGTTGCCGCAAAATGTCAGCTGAACCGCACCAACGCGAACCGAGCGCGATATCGGCGCCGCGACTCCTCTACGTCACGGCGGAGGACTGGGCCTTCCTGTCGCATCGGCTACCGATGGCGCGCGCCGCGCGCGAGGCGGGCTTCGAGGTTCATGTCGCGACCAGAGTGAGCGATGGCGCGGCCGCGATCGAAGCCGAGCGATTTGTCCTGCACCCGATTCCGTTCGCGCGCGGCAGCCTATCGCCATTCGCAACTCTCAGGACGGTCGCGGCCCTGCGGCAGGTTCATCGCACGGTTAAACCCGACATCACCCATCACGTGGCGTTGCAGTCGTGCGTGCTTGGCATGATCGCGGTGCTCGGCCGCCCTGCCGCCTGCGTCAATGCGTTCATCGGTCTCGGCTATTCGTTCACCTCGAATAGCGCCAAAGCGCGCACGCTGCGCCAGCTTATCGGCGCCGTGCTGCGTTTTCTGATCGATCGTGACGACAACATCGCGCTGGTGCAGAACGGCGACGATTTGTCGACATTGATGTCGCTCGGCATTCCGAAACACCGCATAGCGCTCATTTCCGGATCGGGGGTCGATGTTACGCGTTTCACGCCGCTTCCAGAGCCGCAAGGTCCCCCGACTTTCGGCTTTGTCGGACGCCTGCTCGATGACAAAGGCGTGCGCACGTTGATCGCTGCGCATCGCTTATTGCGGGCGCGCGGATCGGATGCTCGCTTGTTGATCGCCGGCACGCCCGATCCGGCCAATCCGGCTTCGGTAACGGAAGCCGAGGCCAAATCCTGGAACGGCGAACCAGGCGTGACCTGGCTCGGTCATGTCGGCGATATTGCCGGACTGTGGGCGCGCGCGCATGTCGCGGTATTGCCGTCGCGCCGCGAGGGGCTGCCGTTGTCGCTCATGGAAGCGGCGGCGTGCGGCCGCGCGATGATCGCGAGCGATGTTCCGGGTTGCCGTGAGATCGTCGTGCACAATCAAACCGGCTTGCTCGTCCGCGCCGATGACGTGCCGGCTTTGGCGGAGGCAATGGAACATCTCGCCGGCGCGCCGGAATTGCGCGCGCGATACGCCAAGGCTGCAAGAGAGCTGGTTGTCGAGAAATTTGCCGCCGAGATTATCGGACGACTGGTTGTGCAGCTCTATTGCCGGATTTTGGCGCACGAGAGCACAAGAAAATGAGCTAACGACACGTCTAGGCACTTGTAAATGCAAAAAGCCTTTCGAAAATTTTTGTCACGGAACGCACACATGAATCTAAGCGCCGCGCGGGTCAAAGGTGAGAGCCGGTGTCCCTGTCGCTATAGCCGCGTACCAAGCTGAACCCGCGGTTCAATCCCGCGCGACGACGACAGAAGGAATGTCGGATTACAGAGCTTAACAGCAACCTACTGCAGAATCAGATTATTTTGGGTTGTAGGAGGGTATATATCATGCCGATTCTGGACGATCTAAAAACCTACGGATATTCCGTTCAGCGCAACGCGGTACCACAGCAAACATGCGAACGTTTTGCGGCGCGGCTCGACGAGATCGAAGCCCATAAACGCAACAATGGAACTCTTTATGACGTCGGCATCCAGGCCGTCATTTATAATCTCTTCGAGGAAGACACTGATCTGTTCTTGCAGCTCATCGACGGGGAACCGGTTTTTCCCGTCGTTCAACAGATATTAGGCAATGGACAGCAGATCACTCTCAACAGCCTGTCCGCCAGCCGATCAATCCATGTCAATCATGAACCTGATGGCGACCTGTGGAAGGCGCATATCGATGCGCGCATGCCCGCGCCTGACTTCGGTCATACCGAGTCGATTGTCGCCATGACTTGTCTGGACGACTTTACGGCCGCAAGTGGTGCGACACGCCTTTGGCCATACAGTCATCTGAGCGGCTCCCGTCCGCCTCTAGGTGTCGATACAGACACTTTACCGGGAGCTGTTCAGGTCGAAGCGCCGCGCGGATCAGTAATCTACTGGCTCGGTCAGACGTGGCATGCAATCAGCAAGAACCTGTCGGGCGTCAGACGTTGGGGGCTGATCCATCACTATACATACTGGTGGATCAAGCCGACCTTCGATTACACCTATTGTGGCGCCGCTATTTATGAGCGCCTTACAACACGGCAGAAAGCAATCCTGGGATTCAATTCCAGACCGCCGGTATCTGCCGACGTTCGCATTTTTACCGTCACGGACGCGGGAAAATTGCCCAATGACTACGAAGCCGCGATGCGGATTGATTACGCCAAGGGACATGCACCTGCTACGGCGCACAAGTCAGCCGACACCAAATAACCGGCACGGCCGCCCAAGCGGCCGCCTTATCCGGCAACGCGATTTCCGTCGGTGACATCGAACAGGCGCGAGTGCAAGGTGAGAAGACGACATTCTTCGACGACAACCATCAAGCCCAGCCAGGCTTCGATGACTTAACGGCAATCGATGATGACGCCGATGAATAGCGAAGCGATGGCTTTCTGGGCGCCCCGCACCGCAGCAATCGTTGCTATTGCGGCACTCCTCAGCGCGTTGCTTATTGTTACTCTGCGCCCGCTGCTCGCGCGCTACACACTGGCACGACCCAACGCCCGCTCATCGCACATAGTGCCGACGCCACAAGGTGGAGGAATTGCGATTGTCGCCGCGACGATCGCGGTCAGCTGCGGCGCATTCTTTTTGTGGCCCGTGAGCGCCGCAAATATCACGTCGCCTGCAGTCCTGATCGCCGCAGTCGTCCTGATCGCAGCCGTCGGCATCATGGCCGACATTCATCCAATCACGGTGGCGCCGCGGCTGTTGCTGCAGGCACTGGCCGTCACGGCGGTGATCTATACGCTGCCGGTGGAGCTGCGCGTTCTGCCGATCCTGCCGTGGTGGATCGAGCGCATTCTGCTCGTGGTCGGCGGATTGTGGTTCGTCAATCTCGTGAATTTCATGGACGGGCTCGACTGGATGACCGTGGCAGAGGTCGTGCCAATTACGGCCGCGCTCGCTGCGATCGGATTTTCGGGCATCCTGCCGCCGCAGGCGATCGTCGTCAGTCTGGCGCTGTGTGGCGCCGTGATCGGCTTCGCTTTTTTCAATCGCCCGGTGGCGAAGCTTTTCCTCGGCGATGTCGGCAGCCTGCCCATCGGGCTGTTGCTCGGTTGGCTTCTGGTCTTGGTTGCCGGCAGCGGCGGCCATGCCGCGGCGATCCTCTTGCCATTATATTATCTCGCCGACAGCACTATCACGCTCGCGCGCCGCTTCATCAGCGGCGAGCCGGTCTGGCAGGCGCATCGCTCGCATTTCTACCAGCGCGCCACCGATCGGGGCTTTCGCGTGATCGAAGTCGTGGCGCGGGTCTTTTTCGTCAATCTCATGCTGGCCGCGCTCGCGCTCGCCACCGTGCTGAAGCCGAGCCGTGAACTGGACATTGCGGCACTGGGGGTGGGCGCCGTGCTTGTCGCTTGGCTGTTGATGGGGTTCACGCGCGGTCGGCGGTGAAGGATTTTACTCCGCCGCGGCGGGCGGGCGTTTACGCTGATCGAAGCGGCGATCGAAGATTTGCTCTGCGATGCGGTTCTTCAGCATTTCGATCGAGCCGCCGGCGATCATCCAGCCGCGCGTGCGCCGCATACAATATTCGACCAGCGTTTCGCGGCTATAGCCCAGCGCGCCCATGATCTGCACCGCCTCGCTGGCGACATCGAAGCCGGTTTGATTGCAGGCGGCCTTGGCAATAGCGGTGTCATAGGCTGACGGCAGATCGCGATCGGCATTGGCCGCGGCGCGATAGAGCAGTAGCTGCGCGCCGTCGAGCTTGATCGCCATGTCGGCGAACTTCCATTGCAACCCCTGGAATTCGCACAGCGGCCGGTCGAACTGTTCGCGCGTCATGGCATAGGCGCGCGCGGCATTAAAAGCATATCGGCCATAGGCGAGCGAGCGCGCCGTGTTGCCGAGCCGCTCGACATTGAAGCCGGCCATCTGCTTTTTGAAGCCGCCGGGTCCGAGCAATACGTTCTCGGCTGGAACGCGGCAGTCCTTGAAATGCAGCTCGCACCATTCCTCGTCGCTCATGAAGGCCGACGGCGCGCCGATGGAAAATCCGGCCGTTCCCCGCTCGATCAGTACCGATCCGATACCGCCAAGGCCGGGACCGAAACGCACATAGATCAGAAAAATCTGCGCGTCCGGACTGAAGGTGGAAAATACCTTGCTGCCATTGATGACATAGTGTGCGCCCTCGGCGCGCGCGCTGGTCGCAAGATCCGTCAGCGCGGAGCCGGCGTCGGGTTCGGTCATGCCGAGACTCATGACCGTGCGGCCGCCGAGAAGATCGCCGAGCCAGCGCGCCTTCTGCGCCGGCGTGCCATATTCGGCAAAGGTGCGGATCGGGCCGAAATTGCCGAACTGCACCACGTCGGCGCTGCGCGGGCATTCGGCAGCGACCTGCTCAATGGCGATCACGGCATCGATCAGCGTGCCGCCCTGCCCGCCTTCGCTTTGCGGCAGCGTGATGCCCAGAAGACCTTGTTTCGCCATGAGCTCCGCGACATCGAACGGAAAGCGCGGATCGTGCGCGCGCTTAAGTGCGCCTTTGGCGAGATGATCGCGCGCGAAGCGCCGCACTTGTTCGGCGAACTGCTTCTGTTCTGGCGTGAAGTCGAAATCCATAACCGCCCTTCCCCGATTGCATAATCCCTATCACAAAGCGCACGCGACGGGGTGGCTATCACCTCGAAGCACCCTCCACTTTTCTGTTGCGGCATGGATGAATACGGGCCATTAGTTCCAGCCCGTTCGCTGGCCGGCTCCCTTGCCGTGCATCATCAACCCCTGGGAAAGTTCGAATGAGCTGGTCCGACAGACTCCTCGGTATATTGAAAGACAACGATGTCCGGCTCGTCAGCTACGTGCCGGACAACGTGCTCACACCGCTCATTAAAGGCGTGACGACCGATAATTATTTCCTGTCGCTCTGCACCACGCGCGAGGACGAGGCAATCGGTGCTGCGACCGGCGCCTATATGGCCGGCTTGCGCGGTGTGGTGATGATGCAGACGTCGGGCTTCGCGCTGATCGGCAATGCGCTGGCCTCGCTCACTTTGCCTTATCAGATCCCGACGATCATGGTGATTTCCGAGCGCGGCACGATGGGCGAATTCAACGCCGGCCAGGCGCTGGTCGCACGCACCATGCGGCCCGCGCTCGACACACTCGGCATCACGCATCATACGCTGGCCGATGAAGCGAAGATGCCGTTCGTCGTCGACTCATCGATCAGGCAAGCCTTTGCGACGCAAGCGCCGGTCGCTTTCATACTCTCGCCGCTCCTGACCGGCGGCAATCCGGCGGCCCATGCCAAACTGAAAATTTGAGGGGATTGCGCGTGAACAACGAACGAGCCTCGATCAAAACACTAAATCGTACCGCGCTGACCAAGCTCCTCGTGCAAAAGCTCAAGCACGACGAGGCGGTGATCGGCGGCATCGGCAATGCCAATTTCGATCTGTACGCCGCCGGTCATCGGCCGCAGAATTTCTACATGCTCGGCAGCATGGGGCTCACCTGCCCGATCGCCCTGGGCGTGGCGCTGGCGCAGCCGGAACGCGGCGTCATCGCGCTCGAAGGTGACGGCTCGATCCTGATGGGACTCGGCTGCCTGAGCACCATCGCGACCATGAAGCCGCGCAATCTCACCATCATCATCTGGGACAACGGCCTCTATCAGATCACCGGCAAGCAAGAGACGGCGACCAGCGGCGTGACCGACATCGCCGCGGTGGCGCGCGGCGCCGGCATCGCCAATAGCGAATGGGTTCGCGACGAAGCGCACTTCGAAAAACTGCTCGATCGCGGTTTCCAAAATGGCGGCCCGTATTTGCTGGCGGTGAAGATCGACGACACGCCCGGCCAGGCCCAAACCCCGCGCGATCCGGTGCTCATTCGCAGCCGTTTCATGAAGGGTCTCGGCACCGGCCGCGTCAGTGAGCTCGATCCGTAGGGTGGGGCGCACCTTCATGGAAAAACTGATCATCACCGTCGCCTGCGACTCGCGGACCTCTTATCCGATCAATCATTACTGTCCGCCGCAAGAGGATATCGACGGCGTGGCGCAGCAATATATCGATGGCATAAAGGCCGGCGCCGCTATCGCCCACATCCACGGCATTCGCACGCTGGAAGAAACGATGCAGGCCGACGGCAAGCAAGTCTCGCGCATCGATCACGACGGCTGGAAGCGGCTGCAGGAAGCGATCCTTGCCAAGAGCGATCCGGTCATGCAGTTCGGCGTCGCCAGCGCGCGGCTTGAGGAAAAGGTCAAGCTGATGACGCTTGGCCCCGACATGATGGCGGTCGCCTTCAATGCCCACGACGAATATTTCAATCCGGATCCGCAGTTTCCGCCCAAGCGCATGATGGCGATTCATCCGGTCGAGGAATTGCTCGCTTATGCCAAGGCCGCCGACGCGCACAAAGTGAAGCTCGAAGTCGAATGCTTCCACACCGGCGCGTTCTGGAATCTCGAATTCATCCGCCGGCAGGGCTATCTGAAGGAAAAAGCCTACACGACCCTGTTCCTCGGCTGGCCCGGCGGCACCTGGACGCCACCGACCGAGAAGGCGCTCATCTACATGGTCGATCACCTGCCGCAAAACTGCATCTGGAACGTGAGCGTCATGAGCCCGCAAAAGCAGTGGGACCTGCTCTCTCTGGCCGTCTCGCTCGGCGGTCATGTCCGCGTCGGCTATGAGGACAATCCCTACATCGCACCGGGGGAGCTCGCGAAGAACAACGCGGCCCTGGTGGAGCGCATGATGAAAATCGCGCAGGGGCTCGGACGCGACGTGGCAACGCCGAAAGAGGCGCGCCGGATTCTCGCGCTGACCCGTTCGTAAAGGCTGCAATTTAAGGAAGCTGACGCATCGAACGCCGGCAAAATCAGGTCCGGGTTATTCGATCTGCGGGATGCCGGCCTTGGTGATGATATCGCGATATTTCGCGATCTCGTCGGCGATAAATTTTTTGGACTGATCCGGCGGCAGATAATCCGTCTGCGCGCCTTGCTGCTGAAAGCGTGCGCGGACTGCGGGATCCGCGAGCGCCGCTTTCACCTCGCTATTGAGCTTGGCGACGATCTCCGCCGGCGTGCCTTTCGGCGCCAGCAATGCAAACCAGCCGGATGCGATGTACTCAGGCAGTTCGGCTTCCTTCGTGGTCGGCGTGTCCGGCAAAGCGTCGAGCCGGCTGGAGCCGGCAACGGCCAGCGCCTTGGCGCCGTTCGCCGCGAGCGCCGCGGATACATTTGGATACCACTGGAAGCCGAGCGGCACCTGGCCCGACATCAAGTCCGGCACGTATTGGCCGATGTTCTTGTAGGGCACGTGCGTGATCTTCACCCCGGTGAGCTGGCTGAAATATTCGCCGGCGAGATGCTGCGAGCTGCCGATGCCGACCGATCCGTAATTGAGCTCGCCGGGATGGGCTTTGGCATAAGCGATCAGCTCTTGGAGATTGTTGACCGGCAATTTGTTGCTGGCGACGACGATGATCGTAAAGGCCGCAAACGGCGAAATCGTTTCGAAGTCTTTTTCCGGGTCGTAATCGAGATGCTTGTAGAGCGTCACGTTGGCGGCGATCGGACCTGAGCCGCTGCCCAGGAGCGTATAGCCATCCGGCGCGGCCTTGGCGGCGTCGGCGGAGCCGTTATTGCCGCCGGCGCCGGGCCGGTTTTCGACCACGATAGGCTGGCCCATCGACTTCGACATTCGCTCGAACAGGATGCGGCTGACGACGTCGCTGGCGCTGCCGGCGGCGAACGGGATGATCGCGGTGATCGATCGCGTCGGGTAATCCTGCGCCCGAGCTGCGACGCTCGCGCCGGCCGCTACAAGCGCGACAACCGCGCCAAGCAGGAACCGCCTGCCAAATGCTTTCATTGCTTAATCCTCGCCCCGCGTATCTGCCCAGGGCGTAGACCCGCCGGAGCCGCGCGGCAATATCGGCGCGATTGGGCGCGACGATTTCGCCCACCTATTTCGGGCGGAATTGCTTCTCCAGCCCCTGCCAGCCTTCGAAGTAATCGTGCTGGAGCTCGGATGACTCGACGGCGTAGCGGGTGAGCCGCATAGCGAAGCGGCTCTCGAACATGAACGCCATCGTATCCTCGATCTTGTGCGGCTTGAGATGTGCGTGCGTCGCGCGCTCCCAGGTCTCGGCATCGGGACCGTGCGCCGTCATGCAATTGTGCAGGCTGGCGCCGCCCGGCAAAAAGCCTTCCGCTTTGGCGTCGTAAGCGCCGTGTAACAGCCCCATGAACTCGGTCATGACGTTGCGGTGATACCAGGGCGGGCGGAACGTATCCTCGCCGACCAGCCAGCGGGGCGGGAAGATCACAAAATCGATGTTCGCGGTGCCGGGCACGTCGGACGGCGCGGTCAGCACGCTATAGATCGATGGATCGGGATGATCGAAACTCACCGTGCCGATCACCATGAAGCGCGCCAGCTCGTATTTGTACGGCGCGAAATTGCCGTGCCAGGCGACGACGTTGAGCGGCGAATGATCCATTTCCGCCGCCCAGAGATTGCCCTGGAATTTCGCGATCAGCGCACACGGCGCCTTGGTGTCTTCGTAGGCGGCAACCGGCGCCAAGAAATCGCGCGAATTGGCGAGACCGTTCGAGCCGAGCGGCCCGAGTTCGGGCAACCGCAACGCAACGCCGTAATTCTCGCAGATATAGCCGCGCGAGGGACCATCCGGCAGTTCGACGCGAAAGCGAAGGCCGCGCGGTATCACGACGATCTCGCCGGGCGGCGCCTCGATCACACCAAGCTCGGTGACGAAGCGCGCGCGGCCCTGCTGCGGCACGATCAGCATTTCACCGTCGGCATTGTAGAAGCAGCGGTCGGTCATCGAATGGTTGGCGGCGTAGATGTGGACCGCCATGCCGACTTGCGTCGCCACGTCGCCGTTGCCGCCGAGCGTCACGATGCCTTCGACGAAATCGGTGGGCTTTTTTGGAATCGGGATCGGGCTCCAGCGCAATTGCGTCGGCGTGGCGTCGACGTCGTTGAACGGCGCGCTGCGGATCAAGCCGTTGTCGGTGCGGGCATAGGGCCGGTGCATCACGGAGGGCTGGATGCGATAGGTCCAGGTGCGGCGATTCTCGCCGCGCGGGGTGGTAAACGACGTGCCGGAAATCTGCTCCGCATAGAGGCCCCGCGGTGGATGCTGCGGCGAGTTCCGCCCGACCGGCAATGCGCCGGCCACGGCTTCGGACTCAAAATGATTGCCGAAGCCGGACTGATACCGAAGGTCGGCGCCCCCGCGTGCGGCCTTGCTCTCCGCTTTTCGGAGATCGGTGTCTTGATTCATAGTGAACCTCCCAGATGCCCGCGATCATCGTGAGGAGCAACGCGATGAAGCAAATCCAGAACTTGTGCCACGGAATGGATTGCTTCGTTTTGCCCGGCAATGTCGCGGAATAATTGGTCTCAATCGTAACTAATATTCCAGCCTCCGCATAGGGTGAATCATGACCCCTCCGCGTTGGGGCGAGTTCCAGTTCCAAATGCTTACGCCGCGCCGCAATTCGCCTTGTATCGCGCACAATCTTTTCAACAAGCCGCCCCGTTGGACCGGCATGAGCCGCAGTACTCGAGGGGACATCTCTCATCAACCATGTTGGTGCGGCGTCGGCGGACGCCGCCGCGACACGTTCTGCGGGGAACGCGATGCGGCCGTTACTTGCGTTTGCGATTATGTTGCTCGGGCTCTCCAGCGCCGCGCCCGAACCTGAATTTTCTTCGTTTTTTGCCGACTATCTTCGTGGCGACGGCAGCGCTGTCCCGTCGCTGGTTGAAATCGAATCGTCCACCGGCAGAGCCGATCGCCTCGCCGTCGAAGCGCTGCAGCCTCACCAATTGACCGTCGAGATTTTCAAGCCGCAGGACGCCAACCGGCCGTTGCAGCTCGCCTCCGCCAGCGCCGAAATCCCGTCCGATTTCGCCGCTGGCAGGAATGCCGACGCCGCGGATACGGGGATCGACACGACTGACAATACGCACGGGACCGAGGCTTCGCTCGACGAGCTCTGCAATGCATTGTTCACCTCGGCGCAAAACAACGATCTGCCGATCCCGTTCTTCGCCAACCTGATCTGGCAAGAGAGCCGGCTGCGCGACGACGCCGTCAGTAAGAAGGGCGCCATGGGCATCGCGCAATTCATGCCCGAGGCTGCCGTCGAAAACGGCCTCGACGATCCGTTCGATCCGATGCAAGCGATCCCGGCGTCGGCGCGGTTCCTGCACGAGCTTCGTCTGCAATTCGGCAATCTCGGTTTCGTCGCCGCGGCGTACAATGCCGGCGCGCATCGCGTCGCCGAATGGCTCGAGCGCCGGGGCAGCCTGCCGCGCGAGACGCGCACTTATGTCGTTCGGGTCACCGGCCTGTCAGCCGACGCATGGCGGAAAATTCGCGTCGACGATGTCGCGCTGACTTTCGTCAGCCACCTGCCCTGCCGCAGCTTACCCGCCTTCGCCAGCTTTGAGCAGGAGCAATCGGAAGAAGCGCAATCGGAACAGACAAAACTCGCGCAAGAAGTCGCGCAGCTCGACGCAGCAGCACATGATACGGACGAGCGCGCGGCAACCCGCAAGCACGACCACCGCCACGAAGCGCGCCGCGCCACCCACGATCGCCACGGCGCCAAGCGCGAGGCCGCGCACAGACCGCGCGGCGCGCATGAAAAGCACCAAAGCGCGTAGGACTTTTCAATCGACCGCCACGGTCGCCGTGCTGCGTCTGATGCCGAGCGCCACGATACGCTGCAGAAGATCTGGGTAGCCGATGCCGACGTGCCGCGCGGCGGTGGCAAATTCCTGGCTTTCGGCGATTTCCGGATTGGGATTGGCTTCGAGGAAATACGGTGTGCCGTCGGCGGCGAGGCGGAAATCGATGCGGGCATAGCCGTCGAGCTCCAGCGTCCGGTAAATCCGCTTCGCCATATTCTGGATTCGTGACGTGAGCTCCGGCGTCAGGTCCTTGGCCGGGCCATGCCGAATACCGCGGCGCTCCTGATAATCCGGATCGTGCTTGACCTTCTCGGTGGCAATGTGCCAATCGCCCTCCGCCATGTTCTGGAATTGCAGCTCCCACACCGGCAAGACCAAAAGCCGGTCGTTGCCGACCACGCCGACATAGATCTCGCGGCCCTCGATATATTGCTCGGCGATGGCGGCGGTGCCGATGCGCTCATGGATGAAGTTGACGCGTTCGACGAGCTTTTCGTCGGTGTCGACGACCGAGGCTTGCGAAATGCCGTAGGAGGCGTCCTCGTTGACGCTCTTGACGATCAGCGGCAGCGCCAGCCGCGCCGGGCGCTTGACCTTGCGGCGCATCGGAAACACGGCAAAGGCCGGCACCGGAACGCGATGGTAGTGAACGAGCGTCTTGGACAAATCCTTGCCGCGCGCCAGCATCAATCCCCGCGGATTGCAGCCGGTATAGGGCACGCGCGACAGTTCGAGATAGCTGACGACGTTCTGATCGTAGATCGCTTCGCCGTGAAACTGCTCGATCAGCGTGAACACCACGTCGGGCTTCCATGCGTCGATCTCGTCGCGGATCGGCTTGAGTTCGTCATGCACGCCGAGCGGGCGGACCTCATGCCCCGCGGCGCGCAAAGTGGTCACCACGTCGTATTCGGTCTTCCAAACATTGATTTCCTGCTCGGTGTACCCCTTGCTCGATTCCGGAGGTATCAGGTCCGGGTGCACGAGCACCAGGACGCGCAGCCGTTTCATAGCGCGATCCACCTTCGCCGCGACGGACCAAGCAAGGCATGCATGGTTTTGGCGGTCAACAACACCGTGAATTCCATGATCAGTTTGCGCTCGGCGCCGACGGCGCGCAAATTAAGCTCACGGCAGCGCTGGATCATATCGTCGAGCACGACATCGAAGGTGAGCTGATATTCGCCGGTCCACTTCGCGACCAACTCGCGCACGCCGGCGCGGTTGCGCCGGATGAAGGCGGCGGCCGCTTCCGAATGCCGGTGCCGCGGATCGTCGGAGAACAATCGGCGCAGGTCGCGGTCGTAGGTCTTCGGCGTATCGACGACGTAGAGCGCCCGCTTCTTCTTGTAATAGTCGCCGAGCGTCTGGCTGAGCTTGCTCAGCGGATCGACCTTTTCGCGGTGCGTGAGTATCGGCCGCTTACCGGCGATTTCCGTCATCAACTCGTCGACATATTCAAGCTTCTTGAGCGCCGGCCAGTCGGCATAGCGGGTGCGCCAATGCGAACGCGGGCGCAGCCATACCGCAAAAGTCTCGGCGAAATCCTCGTCCGGATGGCTTTGCGCGTACCACAGCCGCAGATGCTGGACATAATTCCGGCTCGCCGGATTGGGCCGGTAATACCGCGGATAGCGTTGCGACGACGGGCCGAAGAGCTGCTGCCAGCGGCGGCGGCGATAAAGCTGATAGGCATGGGTGATGACGTGCCCGCATTCATGCCGCAGGATCCTCATGCATTGCGACCACGTACCGCCCTCGACTTCGAGAATCATTTTCTTTTCCAGCCGCATCAGCCGCGGGTGCGCCAGGAAGAACGGCATGGCGATGCCGGGCGTATTCTCCGGGCTGAACCATTCGCTCGAAATCCAGGCATGGGGCCGCACCCGGATGCCGTGCTCGTCGAGTTCGTCATAGAGAGTGTGCAGGCATCTCTCCAGCCAGGTGCCCTCGACGGTCACCTTGAGATCCTTGAGCCGGACCTCCAGCAACTCGTTGTCGGACAAAGCCGCCCAAGGAAACTTTCGCCTGAATTTCCGACGCGGCATGTTACTCCGAGACCCACTGACAAAGCAGGGCAAATCACGGCGTCGATGGTGTCATGGGAGGCCGTTGGCGACAACTGGCAAAGCCGTTGCGGGTGGAGGCCACGTTCCCCTGCCGAAGCCGCCCTGCTACGATGCCCGCTGCTGACTGGCTGCAGCGGGCGAATGGATCGATGACATGATTGACGAAAACAAGGGCCGCGACCGGGCCGACGAAGACATCCTCATTTTCGACGTTTCCGACGAGGCTCTGGAGGCCGCGGCGCGCGTGGCGTCAGGTGCCGCCATGACATTCGGGGCACCGACCTTTAGCGTCTTGGTCGCCTGCTGTGGTAATGATTAGTAGTCTCCGCAGCAGCACCCAATCAGGTATCGGAGACACGGTACGCCGCAAAGAGGATTTACGTCTCCTCACCGGCCGCGGCTGCTACAGCGACGATTTCAACTTTCCAGACCAAGCCTATGGCGCCGCGCTGCGTGCGCCGCATGCGCACGCGCTGATCCGATCGATCGATGTTTCCGCTGCACGCGCCATGCCCGGCGTGCTCGCGGTGCTGACCGGCGAGGATGCGCGCGCCGACGGTCTGCAGCGCATTCCGCATCTCGCCGCTCCCGGCAACCCGCCAGATCTCGTGCTGAAAAACCGCGACGGCTCCGCCGTTCCGGCCGCGCCGCACCACATATTGCCGACCGATCGCGTCCGCCACGTCGGCACCGCTGTCGCGTTCGTGATCGCCGAGACTGTCGCCGCGGCCAAAGACGCCGCCGAGCGCATCATCGTCGACTACGAGGCGCTGCCGGCGGTGATTGACGCAAAGGCCGCCGTCGAGCCGAGCGCGCCGCGGCTCTACGACGATCTGCCCAATATCATGATCGACGCCGAAGTCGGCGACGCCGCGGCGGTCGCCGACGCGTTTGCGCGCGCCGCCCATGTCACGCGGCTCGATACTTGGATCAATCGCGTCACCGGCGTGCCGATGGAGCCGCGCGCCGCTGTCGGCATCTATGACCCGGCGAGCGGGCGCTACACGCTCTATGCCGGCTCGGGCGGCATCGTGCGCCAGAAAAAAGAGCTCGCGGCGATCCTCGGCGTGCCGTTCGAGGCTGTCCGTGTCATTGCTCGCGAGATCGGCGGCAATTTCGGCACGCGCAACAGCTTCTTTCCCGAATTCGCGCTGGTCGCCTGGGGCTCGCGGCGCGTCGGGCGGCCGGTGAAATGGACCGCGGAACGGCAAGAGGCATTCGTCAGCGATTATATGGGCCGCGATCTGACGGTTTCCGCCGAGCTTGCGCTCGACGCCGATGGCCGCTTCCTGGCGCTGCGCACCTCTAACCTCAGCAATATCGGCGCGCACACCGGATCCTATGTGCCGCTGGTCAAGGGCGTTGGGCTGGCGACCGCCGGCTATCGTATCCCCACTGCGCATATCCGCGCGCGCGCCGTGCTCTCGACCACCATGCCGACGACTCCCTACCGCAGCGCCGGCCGGCCGGAAGTGATCTATGTGATAGAGCGGCTGATCGACAAAGCAGCGCTTGAGCACGGCTTCGATCGCGTGGCGCTGCGCCGGCGCAATCTCATTCCGCCGTCGGCTTTTCCGTACAAGAACCCGCAAGGCATCACCTATGACAACGGCACTTATCGCGCCGTGATGGATCGCGCGATGGAGCTCGGCGATTGGAAAGGCTTCAAACGCCGCCGCGCCGAGGCGCGCAAGCGCAAGCGCCTGCGCGGCATCGGGCTGTGCTGTTATCTCGAAACCACCGGCGGCTATCCGCGTGAGCGCGCCGACATTACCGTACATCCGCAAGGCCGGGTCGACGTCGTGGTCGGCACATTGTCGAGCGGGCAGAGCCACGAGACGACCTTTGCGCAATGCGTGGCGGAATGGCTCGGCGTGCCGTTCGACGACGTCTATGTCAACGAGAGCGACACCGACATCGTCAAGGAGGGCGGCGGCTCGCATTCCGCCCGCTCGATGCGCCTTGCCGGCATCGTCATGGGCAAAGCCTCCGATCAGGTGATCGAGAAGGGCAAGAAAATCGCCGCCCATATGCTCGAGACCGCCGAGGACGACATTGCCTTTGCCGCCGGCCGCTTCACCGTCAAAGGCACCGACCGCTCGGTCGACATTTTCGAGGCCGCCGCCGCGGCGGCGGACGGCAAGACCGTGCCGGAGGATTTACGCGGGCCACTCGATGCGACGTGCGACGAGACGATTTTGCAGCTCGGCTTTCCCTACGGCGCGCATGTCTGCGAAGTCGAGATCGATCCGCTGACCGGCGCACTCGAGGTGGTGCGCTACACAGCGGTCGACGACGTCGGCCGCGCCATCAATCCGCTCATCGTGCATGGCCAGACCCACGGCGGCGCCGCGCAAGGCATCGGCCAAGCGCTGTGGGAGTTGTGCGCCTACGACGCGCAGGGCCAATTGCTGTCGGCCTCTTTCATGGACTACGCCATGCCGCGCGCCGACAATCTGCCGTCGTTCACGACCGACATCAGCGAAGTGCTCACGCCGACCAACCGCCTCGGCGTGCGCGGCGCCGGCGAAGGCGGCACCACCGGCGCGCTCGGCGCCGTCGTCAACGCGGCCGTCGATGCCCTCGCCGAATTCGGCGTCACCCATATCGAAATGCCGGTAACGCCGGAGCGCATTTGGCGGGCGATTCAAGGAGCGAAGAAGTGACGCGCGTGTCTCCCTGTCCCACATGCGGGGAGAGGTAATTTATAACGGCCCCCTTCCAAAAGATCGGTCTGAGCCGATACCCCTTTGGTGTTGTCTAAATTGCGCGCGTTCCGCCTAAAACTTAGCCTCGCAATTGTCGTAATCGGTCTTACATGCGATTCATCATCGACAGCGGCCCCGTGCCAGGCGTCGATGGCTGAGAGTTCGGTAGCGCTCCCGCCTGTTTAGGGGAGTCGCACATGCCGTATGACGCGCCATCTGCCGTCGAACGTTCGCCGCCTCACCCGACAGAACCGCCGACCATGGTGTGCCCCTCCTGCGGCGACACCATGAAGCACGTCCGCACGATCGCAAAACTTGGCGTGCGTTCGGAACAGCTCATCTTCGTCTGCCCTTCCTGCAATGCAGTCGATAGCAAGAAACTTAAGCTGGTGGCCTGATCTCATGCGCATCCAATTCGGTTGCGATCTCAACTTCGAGTTTCCGCAAACAACGCCGATGATTGTAACGTTGAACGTGCACTTCTCACGCGTCTCGGAATTGGAGCGCCCGGATTATCTGATAACGAACCCGTCGGTTCCCATTGAAGCCTACCGCGACAGCTTCGGAAATTGGTGCAGCCGCCTCGTTGCGCCCGGCGGGCATTTTCGCCTTGGCACGGACGCCATCATTCGCGACTCGGGCATGCCGGACCCGATCGATCTGCACGCTTTGCAACACCAAGTTCAGCACTTGCCGGCGGAAGTCGTACTGTTTTTGCTTGGCAGCCGTTACTGCGAGACCGATCGTCTAGCCGACGAGACTTGGCGGCTGTTCGGAAACACGCCGCCCGGTTGGCCGCGGGTGCAGGCCGTCTGCGACTTCGTGCATAATCACATAACATTCGGTTACGAGCATTCCCTTGCAACCAGAACGGCATCTGAAACATACGCAGGGCGCCGAGGCGTGTGCCGCGACTACGCTCATCTTGCCATCACCTTTTGTCGCTGCTTGAACATTCCGGCACGCTATTGCACCGGTTATCTTACCGATGTCGGTCTTCCGCCGCCCTACCCGCCCAATGATTTTGCTGCGTGGATCGAAGTCTATCTCGGCAACCGTTGGCACACGTTCGACCCGCGCAACAACACTTCAAGGATCGGGCGCGTCCTCATCGCGCAGGGCCGCGACGCCGCGGACGTGCCTCTAACCCATACGTTCGGCCCGGGAATCTTGTCGGCGTTTCGCGTCTGGGCAGATGAAGTCCCGTCAGAATGAATGCTCTACAAACCGCCATCGCTATCGATCTCGCTATTATCGTGATCTTCAGCGCGCTTTGGAAAGTCTGCTGCAGTTTGTCCGGACGGCACGTCGATATACCTCGGCCATTGCACGGCTGGCTTCCAAGGGACCGCCCGTCAACAGCGCCTGTGCACCGGACATCTGCGCGTGTGAATACGCCGTGTGCTTCTCGGTGATCATGAGCCGCGCTTCGCCTGCGCTGAGCTCGCCTGTCATCATGCGTAGGATACGCGTGGTCATGACTTCGTGAACGTCTAAACCAAATCGCCAGAAATCGAACATCATGAACTTTCCTTAGGTAAAGCCAAAACCTAACGCCTTGAAAATCCGATTGTTCCGCTTCGCTTCAAGCCACAGCTGGCTGCCAGATTACAAAAGAGGGAGGCCGTCAAGTGAGGCGGCCCACATCACTTCATTTGCTCATGTCTTGAAGGGCGATGAAGGACATCTGCTAGTCTTAGCCATTCGGCCGCCATTTCGCGTTGAATGACGCGAGCATTCTGAGTGGTGGCGATCCTCACTAATTCCAAACAGTGCCGGGCGTACTGCTGGTATTCTTCGCGTTTAACATTTCTTCCGATTGCCATGCTTCCTCCGGGACGAATCGACCACAATGAAATCTGCAAATTTCATGAAATTAAACTGATCAAAATTGACCACTTTAAAATTGGACAACTCCCAAAATCAAAACGGGCCAGTGAGGGCCGAAAACGGCCAGCATCGGCGCGTTTATGAATTTACGCTCCGGCCGACGGCTACAGCCGCCCCGCGAACGCATCGGCGATGAATTGGTGCGCTAGCGTGTAGGTGTGCCGAGACGCCGGCTCATGCCAACCGGCGACGCCGGGAACGTCCGAGCCCTGGTCGGTATAGGCGTGCAGGACGCCGGAAAAGACCAGCATCTGCCATTGCGCGCCGGCCGCATCCATTTCGCTTTCGAAGGCGTCGCGGTCGGTCTTGGGCGCAACCGGATCGGGCGCGCCATGGGTGACGAGGAGCTTCGCTTTCACCGCGCCCTTCTTCGCCGCTTGCGCCGTTTTCAAATCGCCGTGGATCGACACCGCCGCCGCGATATCGGCGCCGTCGCGCGCCAGCTCCAGCACATTGCCGCCGCCGAAGCAGAAACCGACCGCGGCGCGGCGGCCGTCGATTAGATTGCGCTTCGAGGCTTCCGCAATCATCGCGTCATAGGCGGCGCGAATGCGCGTGCGCTGCTCGACGGCATTTTCGCGCAGCGGATTGGCAAGATTCGCCGCCTCGCCGAAGTCCGCAGGCCGCGTCCCCTGCCCGTACATGTCGGCGACGAACACGACATAGCGGTCGCCGGCCACGAGTTTCGCGCGCTCGATCGCCTTATCGGTTAGGCCCATCCAGTTCGGCGCCATCAGCACCGCCGGGCGCTTGCCGGAAACAGTTTCATCGTAGACCAGTGCGCCTTCGGCGACGAGCGCCCCCATGGGATAATTGATTTTTTCAGCCTTCACGTGCTTCCTCCCGTTATGATGGATTGAGCGATTGTACCCCGGACGCGGTGCGGCATGAAGCGATGCGCCCGGGAAACGCATCGGGGGGAAACGTGGCTGACGATAAAAAAGACGATCCCGCATTCCTTTATTTTCCGAGCAATTATCGCTGGTCGATGGGCTTGTTGATTTGCCTGTCCGGCGCGCCGTGGATCGGGGTCGAGATCGACGAGGTCAATCGCGTCGGCCGCGCGCTCGCCGATAAGGTCGGCGACGATACCGCGTGGTTCGAGGAATGGACCCGGATGGGCGATAAGATTGAAGCCCGCGGTCGCGACGCGTTGCGCGCTGGCCATAAACTCAGCGCCGCCTCATGCTTTATGCGCGCCGCCCGCTACTACCAGACCGGCGAGCGGTTCGTTCATCCGCGCTCGCAGCACAGCATGAATGTCTATGCCAAGTCGGTGAAGATTTTTAGGGAAGCCGCCGCGCTCATGCGCCGTCCGCGCATCGAGCCGGTCGAAATCCCATACGAGAATACAAGCCTACCCGGTCTGCTTGTGCATCCTGACCGGGATACTGCGGGCGACGGCCCGGCGCCGGCCATGGTGTTCTTCGACGGCTTCGACGTCACCAAGGAGATACAATACGGCTATGGCATTCCCGATCTTGCCGCGCGCGGCGTCGGCTGTCTCATCGTCGATGGGCCGGGCAATGGTGAGAGCGTGCGCTTCCGCAATTTGCCGCTGATTGCCGAGACCGAGCGTTACGCGACGCCGGTCTATGAATATCTCGCCGGGCGGCCCGAGTTCGATCCCAAGCGCATCGGCGTGATGGCGCTGTCGCTCGGCGGCTATTACGCGCCGCGCGCGGGCTCGCTGGAACAACGCTTTGCCTGCTGCGTCGCCTGGGGCGCAATGTGGGATTTTCACGAAACCTGGAGACGCCGGTTTGAGCTATTGGATTCCGGTAAGGTGCCATCGCTGTCAGTACCGCCCAAGCACCTAGAGTGGGTGTTGGGCGTGACCGGCCGGGATGCGGCGATGAAAAAGCTTGAGGGCTTCCGGCTCGACGGCATCGTGCAAAAGATGACTTGTCCGTTTCTCGTCTTGCATGGCGAGGGCGACGAGCAGATTCCGGTTGCGCTCGCCGAAAAGCTTTACGCCGCCTCGGGCTCCAAACAGAAAGCGCTGAAAGTCTTCACGCGTGAAGAAGGCGGCTTCCACCATTGCCAAGTCGACAATGCGACCATCGGCGTTCATTACATGTTCGATTGGATCGCCGACGTGCTGCACGCAGGCCGATAAAAAACAAAATTCGAGCCATCAGCAAAACGTGCGCGCCAGCTTGGATGGGTAGGCCGTTGCCGTAGGCAAGCGCTGAGTCACGCCGCCAGCATTTTCTGCACTTCGTTGACCAGTTCGCGCAGATGGATCGGCTTCGACAGCACCTTGGCGTGCTTGGGCGCAGTGGAATCGGAATTAAGCGCGACCGCGGCAAAGCCGGTGATGAACATGATCTTGATGTCGGGATCGAGCTCGGCGGCGCGGCGGGCAAGCTCGATGCCGTCCATCTCCGGCATGACGATATCGGTGAGCAGGAGCTCGAACGGTTCCTCGCGCAGCCGTTGATAGGCGGATAGGCCGTTGTCGTAGGACGTGACGTCGAAACCGGCGTTCTGCAGCGCCTTGACCAGGAACCGCCGCATGTCGATGTCGTCTTCCGCAAGCAGGATTTTGGACATGATCACTCGAAATCCGGCTTTCGCCGGCCCCCCTACATTCCATAAGCCGGGTAGCGGGTAAATATCGAGTGAAAGTCGGCGTTATGGCGACAATAGTCAGTGGTATTGGCAAGGCCGGACCTCTAGACAATAGCCGCAGGCGCACGCTAGCTACCAGTCTCGGGTCACGAGTCGCAGGAATTCCCGCCAGGCGTCATGTCGGAAATCAAGGACGAATTCGATCCCCCGTTCGAGGCCATCGAACCGGCCGAGTGCCGTGGCCCACTCTTGTTCAATTCACCCCATAGCGGCCGCATCTATCCCCCCGCATTCCTGCTCGCCTCGCGGCTCGATCTGGCGACGCTGCGCCGCTCCGAGGACTCCTTCGTCGGAGAATTGATCGAAGGCGTGGTCGCACGCGGCCACCCGGTGGTACGGGCGCACTTCCCGCGCTGCTATGTCGACGTCAACCGCGAGCCCTACGAGCTTGACCCGCGGATGTTCGACGGCCGTCTGCCGTCGTTTGCCAATACCCGCTCGATGCGGGTCGCCGGCGGACTCGGCACGGTGGCGCGCGTGGTCGGCGACGCCCAGGAAATCTACGACCAGCGCATTTCCGTAAGCGAGGCGTTGCGCCGTATCGACGGCCTTTATAAGCCGTATCATCGCACGTTACGCAGCGTATTCATGCGTTTGCAGCGTGACTTTGGCGCCGCCATCCTGATCGACTGCCACTCCATGCCGTCGACCACGGGCGCGCGGGACGAGCGGCCACGCGCGGATCTCGTGCTCGGCGACCGCTACGGCACGAGCTGTGTCGGCGCCATCGCCGAAACGATCGAGCGGTGCATGCGCGGCTTCGGCTATTCGGTGAGCCGCAACAAGCCCTATGCCGGCGGCTTTATCACCGAGCACTACGGCAACCCGATCACCGGACTGCACGCGATCCAGCTCGAGATCAACCGCGCACTCTATATGGACGAGCGGCGTTACGAGCGTTCGTCCTCGTTCGCGAAGCTTGCCGCCGAATTCGACGTGCTGGCCGACCGCCTCGCCGAGATCCCGATTGAGGAACTACGGCCGTATCGTGCCGCAGCGGAGTAGGCCGGGCCGCGCTCTAAGGCCGGAAAACGGCCGAGAAAGAGCCCGGAAAGAAAAAGGGCCGCTCACCTTGCGGGAGCGGCCCAAGTCTAGGGAGGAAACGCCCAAGGAGGGCGACGGTAACGGGAGAGAGCCTCTCGCTACCGCACTGCAGCAACATACACCGCGTCGCACAAAAGACAAGTGCTATTGACCTATTCGCCGGAAGTTTTCCCAGGTTTTTGCCGCAGAATGTGCGGATCGCTTAGGGCGCCTCAAAATTATCCATTCAACATCAATAACTTACCTATCAACGCAGTGCCTGCACAAAAATACGCCAGGAGGCTGGAAAACCGTGCCTGCCCGACTCCTCAGTTTTGCATAGCGAGTTAAACGTCGGCGCGCCGGGCCAGCCAAGAGCCGATTGCCCTATCCCCAAAGGTCCGATACCGCCTCAAAGCTTGGGCACCGGAGACTGTTATGACGGCGATCGATTTTGCGGCATTCGTGGATGAGCTCGCGACCATTTCCGGCGAGACCATCCGGCCGTTCTTTCGCAGCGCGCTAGGGGTAGAAAATAAGAGCCGTTCCGGCGGCTTCGATCCGGTGACCGCCGCCGACCGCGCCGCCGAAGCCGCGATGCGAACGTTCATCAAGCGGACATTCCCCGAGCACGGCGTCGTCGGCGAAGAGTTCGGCGCCGACCGCCCGGACGCCGAATATGTCTGGGTGCTCGATCCGATCGACGGCACCAAATCCTTCATTTGCGGCATGCCGGCCTGGGGCACACTGATTGCGCTGACGCGCCGCGGCGAGCCGATCTACGGCATGATGCACCAGCCGTTCACCCGCGAGCATTTTTCCGGCGATGGCCGCGGCGCGCGCTATCGCGGTCCGGCCGGCGATCGCGATTTGCGCGTGCGCGCCTGCGCCGCGCTTGAAGATGCGGTGATGTGCACCACAAGTCCGCTCCTCATGAACGATGCCGACCGGCAATGTTTCGGTCGCGTCGAAAAGGTCGTGCGGCTGTCGCGCTACGGCGGCGATTGCTACGCTTATTGCGTGCTCGCTGCCGGGCATGTCGATCTGGTCATCGAAACCGAGCTCAAGCCGCATGACGTGTTGCCGCTGATCCCGATCATCGAAGGCGCCGGCGGCATCGTCACCACCTGGGAAAACGGCCCTGCCCACAATGGCGGCCGCATCGTCGCCGCCGGCGACAAGCGCGTCCACGCGCAGGCGATGGCGTTGTTGAAGGGGTAGATTTGGCTATCAATACAGCGCCGTGCCGGGAACGAAGGCGTCGAATGCCGCCCAGAATTGCGAACGGAAGCGATCTTGCTCCATGAGCAGTTCGTGTTGGGCGCCGACCACGACGAGATGCGAGCCGGCGCGCAGCGTGCTGGCGAAATCCTCGATCGCCGCATTCGAGACCACGGCATCATTGCCGCCGGCGACGATCAGGATCGGCTGGCGGATATGGGCCGGATAGCTGCGCTCGCGCAGCTCCCGCATGGCGCGGAAGGCAGCGTCCGTCCAGGCCACCGTCGGCGCGCCGAGCGCCAGCGCCGGCTCCGCCTCCAGAATGGCGGCGTTGCGAGCATAGCGCACCGGATCCGAGGTCAGGATATTGCCGACGAACGGCCGCGATTCGATGATGCTGGTATCGCTCTTTGGCACATACATGCCGCCGAAACCGGCTATCCTCAGCACGCGAACGATAATTGCGCCGGTCCCCATCGAATAATCGACGCCCCCGAGCGCGATCAACGGCGAGACCAACACCATGCGATCGAACCAGCGGCGGCCCCGATGCGCGGCGCGGATCAGCACACTGGAGCCGGTGGAATGGCCGATGGCGAAGATCGGCGGCGGGCAATCCGGCAGCACGATCTCGCGCATGAAGGTTTCGAGATCGGTGTCGTATTCGGAGAAGTCGCGCACATAGCCCTTGCGGCGGTCGCTCAACGCGCGGTCGGAGAGACCCTGGCCGCGCCAGTCGAGCGCCGCGACCGCGAAGCCGCGCGCGCGCAAATCGCGCACCGTCTCAAAATATTTTTCGATCCATTCGCTGCGGCCCTGAAAAATGCACACCGTGCCGCGGCGCCCCGCCGGCGGCAGCCAGCGCGCAAAGCGCAGCGTGACCCCGTCGGGCGTCTTGAGCGCGCCGGTGACGAAGTTGTCCGGAACGGGATTGGCGGGAATTGAGACGAGTTTCATGCAGAATGTTTGGAGCCAGCCGGGCTTCGCTTATAACAGGCAATGTCTGCTGCTCAACGTCTGCCGCTCAACCTCGCACCGAGTTACGCTTGCGGTCAGCCACCCGCAATTTCGGGATTTCGACATTTTCTAATTGTATTTAAAAAACAAGACGTTAAGCCCTCTTGCACGCCAGAATAGCCAATCCCATATCGGTCATGTGCAGGCCATTCCAGGGCTGCTCATTCTAAGGCTTGGCCCATAAGGGCGAGCTATCCGCATGTCGCTTCATAGGAGGATATGCCATGCGAACTTTCGACCTAGCACCCCTTTATCGTTCCACCGTCGGCTTCGATCGGTTGTTCTCGCTGCTCGATCAGGGCATCGAGGGCGCCGCGCCGGGTTATCCGCCGTACAACATCGAGCGGACCGGCGAGAATGCGTATCGCGTTTCGGTAGCGGTCGCCGGCTTTAACGAGCCCGAACTCTCGGTCGTTGCCAAAGAGAACACGCTGACCATCCGCGGCGAGAAAAACGCCAAGGAAGAAGGCAAAAACGGCGAGGTGCTCTATCAGGGCATTGCGGCCCGCACCTTCGAGCGTGTATTTCAACTCGCCGACTTTGTGCTGGTGAAGGGCGCGAGCCTCGAAAACGGTCTCCTGCACGTCGACCTTGTGCGCGAGATCCCCGAGGCCAAGAAGCCGCGCTCGATTCCGATCAATGGCAAAAGCAACGGCGCGACAGTGATCGAGAACCAGAAGGCCGCGTAAGCAGTTTTCTCTATTGGAACCGTAAAGAAGCGCCCCGGTCTTCCGGGGCGCTTTGACTCGTGCCTCAATCGTTGATCGTCGGACCTGCCGAAGCTTTGCTCGGCTTGACAGGCACTGGCGAAGCCGGCGCAACAGTATTCGTCACGTCGGTCTTCGCGTCCGGCTTGGGATCGATCGCGGCCGCCGGTTTCGCATCCAGCTTGGCCGCTGACGTGTCACTCGATGTCAGTTCAGGCTTGGCAGCGTCGGAAGGGCGCGAGGCAAGCTCGGCCGGGCGCGGACGCGGCAGCGGCAGCGGCGGGAAGATTGTCACTGTCGCACGCATTACCGTGTGAGGACCGGGCAACGTAGACAACGGCGCGGCGCCTTGGCCGCCCAGCGACGATTCCTCGGAATCAAAACCCGGCGGCTGGCCGTAAGGTGGCGGCATGTCGTCGGGCGGCGGCAACATTCCGACCTTCCCATAGGCCCCAGGTTCATAAGCATCAGATCCATAAGCACCAGGTCCGGGGATGATCCGATTGGCATCGCGGATGGCGCCCGTACGTGCATCGAGCACGACGCGCATGAGAATGCCGCGGTAATCGGTCGCCCGCGCCACATAGGTGGTGCCTTCGCGCACCGGCGGCGCCAGGGGATCGAAACCGGCCGAACGCAGCGTGTGCATGATTTCGTAGGGCGATACGAAACCGGGAACTGGTGGCGGCGCACTTAGCGGCGCGACCTGCGCATGCCCGGACGCAATGGCCAACAGAAGAAAGGTCAGCGCGAAAGTTCCTAATACTCTTACACGCACGACTGCCGCCCTCCCCAGAGTTCGCACGTTCATACGGTCGTATGAGCTTAGCTTGAATTAGGGCGGCCCTTGGGCGCAATCAGGATTTTTTGCATAGGTTCACGAAGCGTTCGATATCGTCGCCTTCCGTGGCAAACGACGTGACCAAACGCACCAGGACATTGCCGGCGCCGATATTCAGAGATTCGCTCGAGCGTAAGTTAATCGGCACCGGCGGCCTGGAGTTTGGCGTCGAGCACGCGCGGCAGCACGACGAAAACCAGATTGGCCTCGACCGGCCAGACCGGTTTCAGTCCGACAGCGGCCAGTTTCGCCGCCAGCCGGTCGGCCATGGCATTGGCGTGGCGCGCGAGGACAAGCCAGCGATCGTCTTCGAGATAGGCCTGGAATTGCGCGGCGATGAAGCGATGCTTGGACAGGAGATTCCCGGCGTGCTTGCGGCGTTCGCCAAAGAATGCCGCACGGGACGGATCGAAAAACACCACCGCTTCGGCCGCCAGCGCGCCGCCCTTGGTGGCCCCGAACGACAACACGTCGACGCCGGATCGCCAAGTCATTTGCGCCGGGCTTGCATCGAGCTGCACCAGCGCATTGGCAAAGCGCGCGCCGTCCATATGCACGGCGAGCGATCGCGCATGCGCGATCCCGCAAAGCGTCGCGATCTCGTCGGTGCGGTAGATGGTGCCGGCTTCGCTCGCTTGCGTGATGGACAAAGCCGCCGGTATCATCTGATGCGGACTATGTCCGCCATAGCCGGCGAGCGCTCTTTGCAATATCTCCGGCGTGATTTTGGCGCCGTCGCCTGAAAGTCCGACCAGCTTGAGGCCGCCGCCGAGAAATTCGACCGCGCCGCACTCGTCGGTGGCGATGTGAGATTCGGCGTGGCAGAAAACGACGCCCCATTGCGGCGACACCTGCGCCAGTGCCAGCGCATTGGCCGCCGTGCCGGTCGGCACCAGAAACACCGCAACGTCGCGCTCGAAAATCTCCGCCAGGCGGCATTCGACGCTTTTGGTCCAATCGTCGTTGCCGTAGCCGCGCGCATAGCCCCGGTTTGCCTCGGCAATCGCCTCAAGAATGGCGGGCGCGACCGGCGCCGTGTTGTCGCTGGCAAAATTCATTTGCCGAACGTAGCCCGGATTGCGCCTTGCGCAATTGTATTGCGGTGACGGCGGGGCGGTCTGCCATTGCGCGCGAGCGCATCCCATGATCCACTTGAAACGCGGAACGTTCGCGGAAATCCGTGCCGGATCGGGGCGAGTCGCCGCTTTTTTCGCCGCGTTTTCGGTGTTGCCGCTTGTGTTGGCGGACGGAATTTGCCATGTTCTGCATAGGACAGCATTGCTGTCCCAATTGGTGATCCAAAGCGCGCGCCCCCTGGCGTCCATTCCCCACAAGGGACGGAAAAGGAGGGTAAGAAGCGTGGGGTCAGCCGCCGATAGGCGAGGGCGCGTCGGACGGCGGCAAGAACAAGCAACCAGCGGCCGGTAACGGCACAAAGGTTGCCTCCAAGAACGTAGGTCGCCCTTAGGCGCAAGCCCTTCTCCTTCCCCGCAAGCGGGGACGGTGGCGAAGGGGAGCGCAGGGTGGAGCGTCGGGGCCTCGATGCGAAATGTTTGGGGCGCCGGCGAGGAGCGCGTGTGCGATGGACGCGTCTGGTTTCGGCCTATTTGATCCGGCGCTGGAAAAAGATTCCTGCGGGGTCGGATTTATTGCCGACATCAAGGGACGCAAATCGCACCGGATCGTCGAAGACGCGCTGACAATCCTGGTCAATCTCGAGCATCGCGGCGCGGTCGGCGCCGATCCGCGCGCCGGCGACGGCGCCGGCATTCTGGTCCAGATACCGCACAAGTTCATTGCCAAGAAGACAGCCGAACTCGGCATCAAGTTGCCGCCCCCCGGCCACTACGCCGTCGGTGCACTGTTCCTGCCGCGCGACGACGCCTGGCGCCAGGAGATCATGGACACCTATACAGCCCTTGCCGCGCGCGACGGCATGAAGGTGCTCGGCTGGCGGGACATACCGACTGACAATTCGACGCTCGGCGAGTCCGTGAAGCCGACCGAGCCGGTGCACAAACAAGTCTTCATCGGCCGCAATCCGAAAGTCGCGTCGGAGGATGAATTCGAACGCCGGCTCTACATCCTGCGCAAGTCCATCTCCAGTACACTGTACAGCAAGCACGAACGGCGCACCTCGCACTATTACCCAGTGTCGATCTCCTGCCGCACGCTGATCTACAAAGGCATGTTCCTCGCCGACCAGCTTGGCACCTATTATCCCGACCTGCGCGATCCGGATTTCGAGAGCGCGCTTGCCTTGGTGCATCAGCGCTTCTCCACCAATACGTTCCCGGCCTGGTCGCTGGCGCATCCCTATCGCATGGTCGCACATAACGGCGAGATCAACACGCTGCGCGGCAACAACAATTGGATGGCGGCACGGCAGGCCTCGGTGTCATCGCCGAAGTTCGGCGCCGATATCTCCAAGCTGTGGCCGATCTCCTACGAAGGCCAATCCGACACCGCGTGTTTCGACAACGCGCTCGAATTCCTGACCATGGGCGGCTATCCGCTCGCGCACGCCATGATGATGATGATTCCCGAAGCGTGGGCGGGCAATCAGCTCATGAGCGAAGAGCGCCGCGACTTCTACGAATATAACGCCGCGCTGATGGAGCCATGGGACGGCCCGGCCGCGATCGCCTTCACCAATGGCCGGCAGATCGGCGCCACGCTCGACCGCAATGGCTTGCGGCCGGCGCGCTATGTCGTCACCCGCGACGACCGTATCATCATGGCGTCGGAAGTCGGCGTGCTGCCGATTCCGGAAGCTGAAATCGTCACCAAGTGGCGGCTGCAGCCGGGCAAGATGCTGCTGGTCGATCTCGAGCAAGGCCGGCTTATCCCCGACGAAGAGCTCAAGTCGGAATTGGCGCGGAGCCATCCCTATAGGGATTGGCTCGAGCGCACGCAGATCGTGCTCGAGGACCTGCCGCACGCGTCGGACGCGGCGCCAATCTCGAACCTGTCATTGCTCGATCGGCAGCAGGTGTTTGGCTACACCCAGGAAGACCTTAAGCTTCTGATGACACCGATGGCGACGACCGGCGAAGAAGCGGTCGGTTCCATGGGCAACGACACGCCGATTTCGGCGCTGTCCGAGCGGGCCAAGCTCCTGTTCACTTATTTCAAGCAGAACTTCGCGCAAGTGACCAACCCGCCGATCGATCCGATCCGCGAAGAATTGGTGATGAGTCTCGTCTCTATCATCGGACCGCGGCCGAACCTGTTCGACCTGGAAGGCACCTCGAAGACCAAGCGGCTCGAAGTCCATCAGCCGATCCTGACCAACGCCAACCTGGAAAAGATCCGCTCGATCTCCGAAGTCGGCCACGATCATTTCAAGTCGCGCACAATCGACACGACTTGGCCCGCCGAAGCCGGGGCCGCGGGCATGGCCGAAGCCATCGACGGCTTATGCGGCAGGGCGGAAATCGCCGTGCGCGATGGCACCAACATCATCATTCTGTCGGACCGGCGCGCCGGCGCCGACCGCATTCCGATTCCCTCGCTGCTTGCCTGCGCGGCCGTGCATCATCATCTTATTCGCGCCGGCTTGCGCACCTCGGTTGGCCTCGTCGTGGAATCTGCCGAGCCTCGCGAGGTGCATCATTTCTGCTGCCTGGCCGGCTACGGCGCCGAGGCGATCAATCCTTATCTCGCCTACGAGACACTGATCGCGATGAAGAACGAGCTGCCGCAGAAGCTCGATGAGAAGGAAATCATCAAGCGCTACATCAAGTCGATCGACAAGGGACTGCTCAAGGTGATGTCGAAGATGGGCATCTCGACGTATCAGTCCTATTGCGGCGCGCAGATTTTCGACGCGATCGGCTTGAAGTCAGACTTCGTCGCCAAATACTTCACCGGCACCGCGACCCGCATCGAGGGCGTCGGCCTTGCCGAGATCGCCGAAGAGGCGGTGGACCGGCATCGCAACGCCTTCAGCGGTGCGCCGATTTATCGCTCGATGCTCGACGTCGGCGGCGAATATGCGTTCCGCGTGCGCGGCGAGGATCACGTCTGGAACGCGGCGACGGTCGCGGCGCTGCAGCACGCGGTGCGCGGCAATTCCTATGAGAGGTACCGGCAGTTCGCCGACATCATCAACGACCAATCCACGCATCTGCAGACGATCCGGGGCCTATTCCGTATCAAGTCGGCGGAAGAGGACGGGCGCAAGCCGGTCGCGATCGAAGAGGTCGAGCCGGCCAAGAATATCGTCAAGCGGTTCTCGACCGGCGCCATGTCGTTCGGCTCGATCTCGCGCGAGGCGCATACCACGCTCGCCATCGCCATGAACCGGATCGGCGGCAAATCGAATACCGGCGAGGGTGGCGAGGAATCCGATCGCTTCAAGCCGTTGCCGAACGGCGACTCCATGCGCTCGGCGATCAAGCAGGTGGCTTCGGGCCGCTTCGGCGTCACCGCGGAATATCTGGTCAATTCCGACATGATGCAGATCAAGATCGCGCAAGGCGCCAAGCCAGGCGAAGGCGGCCAATTGCCCGGGCACAAGGTCGATAAGACCATCGCCAAGGTGCGGCACTCGACGCCGGGCGTGGCTCTGATCTCACCGCCGCCGCATCACGACATCTACTCGATCGAAGACTTGGCCCAGCTCATCTTCGACTTGAAAAACGTCAATCCGGACGGCGACGTCTCGGTCAAGCTCGTCTCCGAGGTCGGCGTCGGCACGGTCGCGGCCGGCGTGTCGAAGGCGCGCTCCGATCACGTCACCATTGCCGGCTATGAGGGCGGTACCGGCGCAGCCCCGCTCACCTCGGTCAAGCACGCCGGCTCGCCCTGGGAAATCGGGCTTGCCGAGACCCATCAGACGCTGGTCGCCAATCGGCTGCGCGGGCGCATCGCCGTGCAAGTCGACGGCGGCATCCGCACCGGCCGTGACGTGGTTGTCGGCGCGCTCCTTGGCGCGGACGAATTCGGCTTCGCCACCGCGCCGCTGATCGCCGCCGGCTGCATCATGATGCGCAAGTGTCATCTCAATACCTGCCCGGTCGGCGTGGCGACGCAAGACCCGGTGTTGCGCAAACGCTTCACCGGGCAGCCCGAGCACGTCATCAACTATTTCTTCTTCGTCGCCGAGGAAGTCCGCGAGCTGATGGCCGAGCTGGGCTATCGGTCCTTCAACGAAATGATCGGCCAAATGCAGATGTTCGACCGGCAGAAGCTGATCGCGCACGGCAAGGCGAGCGGGCTCGACTTCTCCAAGCTGTTCATGAAGCCGGACATGCCAAAGGAAGTCGCCACCTTCAATTGCGAAGAGCAGGATCACAAGATTCACGACATTCTCGATCGCAAGCTGATCGCGCAGTCGCAACGCGCGCTCGAACGCGGCGCGCCGGTGCATCTGTCATTCCCGATCAGGAACGTGAACCGCACCGTCGGCGCCATGCTGTCGGGCGAAATCGCCAAGCGTTACGGCCACGACGGTCTGCCACACGATAGCATCGTGGCGCAGTTCAAGGGCACCGCCGGGCAGAGTTTTGGTGCCTTCCTCGCCCGCGGCGTCAGCTTCGAACTCGAAGGCGACGCCAACGATTATGTCGGCAAGGGGCTTTCCGGCGGTCGCATCGTCGTTCGCCCGCCCGCGGGATCCGCGATCGTCCCCGAACGGTCGATCATCGTCGGCAATACCGTGCTCTATGGCGCCATCGAGGGCGAGTGCTATTTCCACGGTGTCGCCGGCGAGCGCTTCGCCGTGCGCAATTCGGGCGCGATCGCCGTCATCGAAGGCGCCGGCGACCATTGCTGCGAATACATGACCGGCGGCGTCGTGGTGGTGCTGGGACCGACCGGGCGCAATTTCGCCGCCGGCATGTCGGGCGGCATCGCCTATGTGCTCGATGAGGATGGTAGCTTCGCCTCGCGCTGCAACATGGCCATGGTCGAGCTCGAGCCGATTCCGGGCGAAGAAGACATCAATGCGCGCATCTTCCACCACGCCCGCGATCTCGAAACGCACGGCATGGTCGATATCATGTCGGACATGAGCCGCTTGGATGCGCATCGGCTGCATCATCTGATTTCGCGCCACGCGCGCTTTACCGGCTCCGCCGTTGCGGCCAAGATATTGGCCGAGTGGAAGACCTGGTATCCGAAATTCCATAAAGTGATGCCGATCGAGTATCGTCGTGCGCTCAACGAAATGAAGGCTGCGGCCATCGCGGCGGAATAGAGCGCCAAAAAAATACCAAGAAGATAGCGTGGAAGAGAGCGTCTTTGGGCAAGATCACCGGCTTTTTGGAATACGAACGCGAGGATCGTGACTACGAGCCGGTCGCGGAACGCGTTCACCATTGGCGCGAATTCGTTCTGCCGTTGCCGGAAAAAGACTATGCCACGCAAGCCGCGCGCTGCATGGATTGCGGCGTGCCGTACTGCCAGGGCACCGGCTCGGTTGCACCCGGCTCGCCGGGATGCCCGGTTAACAACCAAATCCCCGACTGGAACGACCTCGTTTACAAGGGCAATTGGGACGAAGCCGCGCGCAATCTGCATTCGACCAATAATTTCCCGGAAGTCACCGGCCGCGTCTGCCCGGCGCCGTGCGAAGCCTCGTGCACGCTCAATATCAACGAGAATCCGGTCACCATCAAATCGATCGAATGCGCGATCGCCGACCGCGCCATCGCGCAGGGGCTCAAGCCCGAGCCGCCCATGGAGCGCACCGGCAAGAAAGTCGCCGTCGTCGGCTCCGGTCCGGCTGGCCTAGCCTGCGCGCAACAGCTCGCGCGGGCTGGGCACGCTGTCCATGTCTACGAGCGATGGGCTAAGGCCGGCGGCCTGTTGCGCTACGGCATTCCCGATTTCAAGATGGAAAAGCATCACATCGACCGCCGCGTCGAACAGATGGAGGCGGAAGGCGTCGTATTCCATTACGGCGCGCATGTCGGCGTCGACGTCCCGGCCGAAATGCTGCTCAAGGACTATGACGCGGTGGTGCTGACCGGCGGCGCCGAAAAGCCGCGCGACCTGCCCGTGCCCGGCCGCGAGCTCAAGGGCGTCCATTTCGCCATGGATTTCCTGCCGCAGCAGAACCGCCGCTTGTCTGGCGAAAAGGCCGAAGCCGGCGAGCCGATCCTCGCCAAGGGCAAGCATGTCGTCGTGATCGGCGGCGGCGATACCGGGTCCGATTGCATCGGCACCTCGTTCCGCCAGGGCGCGCGGTCGGTGACCAATTTCGAGATCATGCCGCAGCCACCGCTGCACGAGAACAAGATGCTGACCTGGCCGGACTGGCCGCTCAAGCTGCGCACGTCATCGAGCCACGAAGAAGGCGTCGAGCGCGACTTCGCGGTGATGACGACCAAATTCACCGGCGAGAATGGCGCGGTAAAGAAGCTGCACTGCGTGCGGGCCGATGACAAATTCAAACCGGTCGCCGGCTCGGAATTCGATATCGACGCCGAGCTCGTGCTGCTCGCCATGGGCTTCGTGCATCCGGTGCACGAGGGAATACTCAAAAGCCTCGGTCTCGCGCTCGACCAGCGCGGCAATGTCAGCGCCACGACCGACCATTACCGCACCTCGATCGACAAAGTCTTTGCCGCCGGCGACATGCGCCGGGGTCAATCGCTGGTCGTGTGGGCGATCCGCGAAGGCCGCCAAGCGGCGCACGCGGTCGATAAATATTTGATGGGATCGACGCTGCTGCCGCGCTAGCGCCCGTCAAAACCCGCCGGCCGGCGCCCGTGTACCCTTCGCGGTGCCTGCATCGGCCGTCGGTTTGCTTTTCGCATCCTTTTTGGCGTCGGCCGGCTTCTTGCCGTCGCTGCCGGCAGCGCCCTTCTTGCCCGGCGTCAACGGCGACGGTTCAGGCGTTACCGCCACCGGCGTCACGTTGGCGTCATTGGCTGGACGCGGCCAGGAGAAATCATCGGCGCGACCCGCCGGCGCCGCGATCGAGTCGCCGCGGCTCAACACTTTCGCCGCGACCGGATCCGGTGTCGGCGCCGGATTGCCGCCCGCGCCGAGGAGACCGCCGGTGTCGCTGCTGCTTGTCGTCAGCGGGAGTATTGGGCCGACGTCAGGCCGCGGCGCGCCAGGCTTCACCAGCGACTTCTCCTCCGACCCTGGCAAAGCCACCGGTAAAACGTGGTTCGACATGACCCGGCGCAATTCCAGATCGACATAGCTTGCAAGCTTCACCGCGCCGGCCTTGGTGAAATGCACGCCGTCGCCGGTGCGCAGCCGCCGGGTTTGGCCCTCGAAATCCGGTCCTTCCACTGCGTAACGCCCTTGGTCGTCGACAAAGCCGTCCCAGATGTCGACGTAGACGATGCCGGCCTTCTCGGCGCGCTCGCGATAAAGCTCATCAAGATAGGCCATGTCGGTGGTCGATTTGGTGCCGCGGATCGCCGGCAGCCCGACCCACAAAACCGGCACGCCCTTGCCTTTGAGCGCCGCGATCATTTCGTCAATGCGCTTTGAATAAAGCGCGGCCCATTGATCGGTGTGGAATTCGTAGGTTCCGCCGGGAACGGGATGCTGCGCATCCGGGGCGACGGCACTGTCCTGCGGTGGGGCCTCGGAGTCGGGTGAAGCGGCAAGTGCTGCTTGCGGTGAGTTCTGCGAAGCTTGCGGAGCCGGCTGCTCGGCATTTTTCTGGGAGCCGGAATGCGGCGGCGGTGCCCTGTCGCGCAGCGGCACGCGGTCGTTCAAGCCGAGCATGACGACAATGGCGTTTGGCTTCTCGGTGGCGAGCGCGTCCTTGATGGTCCCCGGCCAGTCGAGCGTCTCGTTCTTCGAATCGTAGCGGATGAGACCGGACACCGCGCGGACTTTGCGCTCGACACCGATATCCGGCTGATCGGTATAGGTCTCGTCGAGACCGTAACCGAGCCAGTCAGCCATTGAATCGCCGATTACCACGACCGTGGTCGACGGCGGCGTCTCCAATTTGCGCGGCGCCGGCGCCTTGGTGGAATCCGCTACCGGCGGGCGTATGAAACCATTGCCGCCAAAGAATGGGAAATAATAGTCCCGCGACGGACCTTGCTGATAGTAGCCGGGCCGATCACCCCAATACTGAGCGCTGGCCGGCACGGCGACCGCCGCGGCGCCCGCGACGATCAAGAGCGCGAGCCAAAGGCGCCGCAATGTCAGCCGCCGCCATTTAATCTGTAATCGCATGAATGGCTTATCCAACGAGGCTAGACCCAACTGCGATATTCTAGAGCATTGTGCCGGATAATGCTCGGCCTCGGACCCATGCTCAACAAAAGTGTCAACTTGAAGAAGTTCCGATAAGCGCCGATCAAGGCTGCCGCAAACGGTCGAGCACCTCGCTAGAGGCGAACCCGTCCGGAATTTGCCCGCTCGAGGCCTGGAAATTGCGAATGGCAAGCCGGGTGCGCGGGCCGAGCAGGCCGTCGGGATCGCCGACGTCGAAGCCGCGCCGCGCCAAAAGCTGCTGCATCTCGTAACGCTCGTCGAGCGTCAACACGCGCTCATCGCGCGGCCAATCCTGCACGAAGGGACCGCCGCCGCGCATCCGCTCGGCGAGATGGCCGATGGCGAGCGCATAGGCTTCGGCCGGATTGTATTTCATGATGACGTGGAAGTTCTGCAGCATCAGGAAAGCCGGACCGTGCGCGCCGGCCGGCAGCAGGAGATCGGCGCGGTCCTCGGCATGCGGGAACGCGCCGCCACCGGCGCGGCGCACTCCCAGCGTCTCCCATTGCCGTACGGTCATCGCGCGTGAGCGGTCGGCGAGGAGGTAATCGAAATTCTGCGGCAGCACGACTTCGTAGCCCCAGGTCTGGCCACTGACCCAGCCCTCCATTTTCAAATTGTTCGCGGTCGACGCGATCACGTCCGGAATTGAGTCAACGACGTCGCGCTTGCCGTCGCCGTCGAAATCCACGGCATAGCGCTTGAACGAGGTCGGCATGAACTGGGTGGGCCCAAACGCACCGGCCCAAGACCCGACCAGCCGGTCGGGCGGAACATCGCCACGCTGCAGGATTTCCAGCGTCGACAAAAACTCTTCGCGGAAATAATCGCGGCGGCGGCCGACGCAGGCGAGCGTCGCCGTCGAACGCAGCACCGGGCGGTCACCGCCCAGCGTGCCGTAGTTCGATTCGACGCCCCAGATCGCCGCGACGATAAAACGATCGACGCCGTAGCTGCGCTCGACCGCGGCGAAGGTCGGCGCGTATTGCGCCACAAGCTCGCGCCCGTGCGCGATGCGGTCGTCGCTCACCAGCAGATCGAGATAGTCCCACGGCGCCTTGGTGAATTCCGGTTGCGCATCGAGCTTGTCCATGATGCTCAAGTCCGGCGTCAATCCGGCGGTCAGGCGGTCGAAATTCTCCCGCGTGATGCCGCGCCGCGCGGCGTCGGGCCACAACCCGGCGATGCAGTTGCCGAAATCTGCGGCTGCAGCGCGGATGGCGTCCGCCGTCATCAGCGGATTGCCCGAGGCGCCGGACTTGCCGCTCCATTGCCCCGCATTATTGCCGCCTGGAACCGCGCTCCCCGCTGGGGGTTGAAACAGGCCTGTCAACCAGTTGTCGGGCTCCTGCGCCATCGCGGCGCCGGAAAATAGACCGGCGGCGAGGAGCGATGCCGCGACAAGACGAAGAATCAACGCGAACAGGAGCATCGGTCGGACTTTGCGCTCTCGACTTGTGGCCGCATGGAGGGATGCCCGCTAATGTATATGGAATCCCTAACAGCAGGTTCGTGCCGCCCGCAGCCACCCGTTTTTCCGCAAGTGGCATTCACGGTGCGGCAATAAGATGCGGGTTAAAACTTGGCAGCGACGGCCGAATTCTCCCTCATCGGCCGTTCACAGTTGGACACTAATTAGGCAAGACTTTGGAAAACAGGACCTTGTACGATAATTTGACCGAGAACGCGTTTCACCCCGCTTCGACATTTCCTCTTCTCCACGGCATCCCATGAATCCCGTCCGCAAAGCCGTCTTCCCCGTCGCCGGGCTTGGCACCCGGTTCTTGCCGGCGACCAAAGCCATGCCAAAGGAGATGCTGCCGGTCGTCGACCGGCCGCTCATTCAGCACGTGGTCGACGAGGCGCGCGAAGCCGGCATCGAGCATTTCATCTTCGTCACCGGGCGCAACAAAGGCGTCATCGAGGATCACTTCGACCGCCAGTTCGAACTGGAAATGACGCTGCGCGATCGGCAAAAGCACAAGGAACTGGATTACCTCACACGGGATCTGCCGGTGCCGGGCTCGACCAGTTTTACGCGCCAGCAGGAGCCGCTCGGTCTCGGCCACGCGGTGTGGTGCGCGCGCGAACTGATCGGCCATGAGCCGTTCGCGCTTCTGTTGCCCGACGTGCTGGTCCAGCATGAACGCGGCTGTCTCGCGCAGATGATCGATGCGGCACGCGATCTGCCGGGGCGACCGAATATCGTCGCCGTCGAGGAAGTGCCGCAAGATCGGATCGAGCAATACGGCGTCGTCGGCGTCGGCGAACGCAAGGGCAAAATCTTCTCGATCACCACCATGGTGGAAAAGCCGCCGGCAGGCAAGGCGCCGTCGAATCTCATCCTCACTGGCCGTTATATCTTGCAGCCGGAAATTCTGGAGCTTTTGGGCACGCAGGAGCGCGGCACGGGCGGTGAAATCCAACTGACCGATGCCATGATCCAATTGGCGCAGACGCAGCCGTTCTACGGCTTGCAATTCGACGGCCGCAGCTTCGACTGCGGATCGAAAATCGGCTTTCTCGCCGCCAACGTGTCCTACGCGCTGGCGCGCCCCGACATCGCGCCGGCCTTCCGCGCCGAAATCAAAAAAATCATGGGCGACTTCAACGGCGGCTAACCCCCATCCTGCCCTCCGCAAGCGGAGGGGGAATGGGAAGGCGTCACTTCTGCAATCGCAAAGTCATGAGCAGCGAGGTCGCGTTATAGGCGGCGCCGGAAACATTTGAGGTGAGCCAGTCCTCACGCAGCTCGCCTTTGACCTGCATCTCGCGATTCATCTTGTAAGTCAGGCCCGCGGCCGTGAAATAGCGGTTGTCGTCACGCCCGAGACCGGCATATTCGTCGCGGCCGTAGCCGATCTGTGCGTTGGCAATGAGCCAGGTTCGAAACGCGTGATCGACTTCGAGGGCGACGTCGCGGCTGAACGCGCCTGAGACGCCCTGCAGGATCGACTCGTTGACCTCCGATGACGCGGTGAATTTCGCTGTCGTCAGCGCGGTGGCCTGCCAGATCAGCGAGCCGTCGAGCGTAACGCCGCCGACATTCGGCAGGGTCGGGTCCTGATAATCGCGCTGGAGATAACCGACCGCGATTTCGCCGGTGAGCGAGCCGAACAGATCGACGTCGGCGCCGACTTTTTCGTTGGTGCCGGTGGAATTGCGGTTCTCGCCGAAGAGATCGACCGGCGCATCGTGGACGCGCGTATCCGCACCGACTTCCACGAACGGTTTGAAGCCGGGATCGATTTCGTAAGCGACGCGCAAAATGCCGGCATATTGGTCGAAGTCGCGATAGTCGTTGCTCGCGCTCGTGCCATCGGTCAATTCCGACTCTTGATACGTGGAGCGGTCGAACGTGCCTTTGAGCGTGACGCCGAACCGGCCAAATTGCTCCGCCACGCCGAGCGTGCCGCCAACGGTGTTGTCGATCGGCAGCTTGGCGAGGCCGGCCTGAATGTTGGGGCTGCCCGGATTATCCGTTGCAATGCTGTCGCGGAGCTCGAGCAGGATTTGCGTGTCGCGCGTGGCGTCAAGACGTGCGTCGACCTTGGCAACAAGATACGGGACGTTGAGCGACGGCGTGAGCGTGCTGTTCGCGTAGTCGATATAGGAGCTGGTGATATCGCCGGTGAGTGAATTGGTCGCCCAATCGGAACGGACATGCAATTCCGGCGCGACGACGAAATAGAGGGAGCCGGGGCCGCCGGACACATGCTGCGGATTGTTACTGTACCCGGCCGACAGTTCGACCGCGGGCAGGATGAGAAAATTGCCGGCCTTGATGCCGAGCGCCTCATAGGGATCGCCGCCGGCGATCGGCAGCGTGCCATGCGGTACCGTTCCGAGCGGCAAGGTATTCGGCGGCGGCGTGCCGGGTGGCGGCGTGCTCGCGGACCCAAGGAAATCCTCCGGCGGTGGAATCGGCAAAGTCGCACCGGGCCGGTTGGCCGCCGCCGGATGCACCTCAGGCGGCGGATTGCTGATCGGAAGCTGATCCGGCGGCGGCGGCAGGATTGCGCCCGGCCGTGCCGCGGCCTTCGCCGGATAGACGGCCGGCGCCGGCGGCGCCGCCAGGACCGGAGGCCGTGACGCCGGCTCGGGCGGAATTTCGGGTACCTGATCGAATGTCGACGTGGGCGGCGGCGCAAGCGCGCTGCCCTGATCTGGCGCCTGCGCCACGTGATTGCGTTTCGTGGCATTGCTGGAATCAAAGCCGGTGTCGCCTGCCCCGAAGCCCGTCGGGCTGCCATAAACCGGCGGCGCGCCAACGCGCGATGGCGCGCTGAATTTCCCCGGCGGCGGCGCCTGGTCGGGCGGCGGCGATCCAGTACTTCCCGGAACGAAGATCGGCGGATTGTTGGGATTGCCCTGCAGCGACGGTTGCAACAGATCCGCGCCGGAATCTTGATTGGCCGATTGCGCGCTGCTTCGCGTCGGGAGGAGCGCGAGCGCCAAGATGGCCGCCAAGCCAGCGCAGCCCGCCGCCGACACAGCCAAGCCGGTGACGCTCAGTGGTCGGCAACGGCGCGGCACCTGCGACCTCCTCGCCCCGAAGCGGCCTGTCCGCGTCACCTCGCGGCAATCGCCACGCGACAACCGGCACGGGCCGCCGGACGGCAGACCGCTGGTTAACGGAGTTAAAACGGATATGGTTAACGAGAGGTTGATTGCGGCTCGGCCACGGTGGCGGTGGCTAAGTCTCTGGACCGCCTCAGGCTTTCCGCTCGTACCGGCGCCAGGCCGGGACGAGAAGGGCGGCGAATATCGCGAGGGCGGCGATCTCGGCCGGCCAAGGCCAGCGCGCCACCGAAGCGACGATACCGACCAGCACCGCGGCGAAGCCGAGCCACAGCGCGAATCTGCCCGGCCGCAGCGCCTCGATCACGAAGAGGACGAGCGCCAGGCCGAACCACGTCCAAGAGAGCAGCGAGCCGTCTTGCATCGCTCGCTCACACCCAGCCTTTGAGTTCGCGCATGGCGAGCTGCCAGATCATCAGCATGCCCGCCTCGCTGTCATTGAGGCACGGGATGGCAGCAAAATTTTCTCCGCCAGCACGCCTGAAGGCGCGTGCGTTTTCGACCGCGATCTCTTCCAGAGTTTCCAGGCAATCGGCGGAAAATCCCGGCGTCACCACGACGATATTCTTCACGCCCTTTTTGGCGAGCGCTTTCACCGTATTGATGGTGTATGGCTCGAGCCATTGCGCGCGGCCGAAGCGTGACTGGAACGTCATCATCAGCTTTTGCTCGTCGAACCCGAGCTTCTTGCGTAACAGCTCGGTGGTGCGCGCGCATTGGCTTTGATACGGATCGCCCTTCGCCACATACTCTTTCGGCATGCCGTGATAGGAGGCGATGATGACGTCGGGCGTGAACGACAGCGCCCTAAGCTCGGCCTGCAACGACGATGCCAGCACTTCGATGTAATACAGATCGTCGTAATAGGCGGGCAAGATACGCAACGCCGGCTGCCGGCGCTGCCCCATCAGGAAACGGAATACTTCGTCGCATACCGTCGCCGTCGTCGCCGCCGAATATTGCGGATAGAGCGGCATCACCAGGATGCGCTCGCATCCCCAAGTGACCATCACTTGGAGCCGCGAGGCGATCGACGGATTGGCGTAGCGCATCGCCCAGTCGACGATGACATGTTTGCCGAGCGGCTTGAGAATGCCGCCGAGCTTTTCCGCCTGCGACCGCGTAATCGTTTTGAACGGAGATTCGTTCTTTTCGCGGTTCCATATTTTCTGATAATCGCGCGCTTTGCGCCGCGACCGCACCGGCAGGATGATGCCGTTGAGGAGCATCTTCCAAATAAGCGAATCCTTTTCGATGACGCGCGGGTCGGCCAGGAACTGCTTCAGGTAGCTTCGTACCGCGGCCGGCGTCGGCGCATCGGGCGTGCCGAGATTTACCAGAAGGACGCCGATTCCCGTTGCGGTCGCCTCGGCCGGCGCCAAGGTAGGCACCACGGCATTCGCTGTAGCTTCGGGTGCGGGCGATGGTGGCGCAATCGAGAGAGCTCGGCCGGACGACGCGATGCCGGCTGGCGGCGCGCTCTCCGGTTCGCGCAAAAGGTCCGATGGAACCGGCAGCTGTTCCGCAACTGCGCCAGCGGTTTCGGGATCAGCCGGATGATCGTTCATAGTACCAGCATACCTCATGGAAACGCGGCTTGCATGTGCGCAAAACATTTGGCCGTGCAATGGCTTCGGCGCCGGAGTCTCAATTCGGCCCTATTGCGCTGACGTTAAATAGAATCATCGCGAAATAGAATCCTCGCGCAGGCAACGTCTTCCACAGGGAACAGATCATGGTTCGCAGCGTATCCCTTATCTTTGCGCTCTCTTTGATTTCGACGGCCGCATCGGCGCAAAGCCAAATTGGTCCGCACAACGAGCAGGAGGACGACGCATGCCGCGGCGACGTGCATCGATTGTGCCGCGACGCCATACCGGATCAACTGCGGATCTTGTCTTGCCTGCAGACGAACCGCACACGACTTAGCAAAGGCTGCCAAGGCGTGCTGCAAAGTCACGGCATGTGACAATTACGACGCGGCGCGATTGTCACTCCGCTGCTTTAAGCAGCACCGGCGCGCCGGCGCGGAATTGCTCGAGCAAGGCCGCCTCGTCCGCTTTGGCTGCGACAAGGTGCTGCTGCTTGACGTGACCGAAGCCGCGGATTTTTTCCGGGATCACGGCGAGACCGACCGCGAGATGGTGGTTCTCGGGCGTAAGCCGCGCCAGCAGCTCGTCGAGCATCACCTCGTAATCTTGGATCAGCTTGCGTTCGGTCTGACGTTCGAGCGAGCGGCCGAACGGATCGAACGCCGTGCCGCGCAAGAATTTCAGCTTCGCCAGCACGCGGAACGTCGGAAGGAGCCACGGCCCGAAGCTCATCTTGCGCAGCTGGCCGGTCGTCTTGTCGCGGCGCGCAAGAAGTGGCGGCGCCAGATGAAACTCCAGGCGTAGATTGTCGCCGCCGAATTCGTTCGCGACCTGTTTCTCGAATGAGCCGTCGGTATAAAGCCTCGCGACCTCGTATTCGTCCTTGTAGGCCATCAGCTTGAACAGATACCGCGCCACCGCTTCGGCGAGCTCGCACTTGTCCGGCACGCGGTCGGCCTCGACCGCTTTGACCTTGCCGACCCAGATCCGGTAGCGGCGTGCATAGGCGGCGTTCTGATAGGCGGTGAGGAATTTTTCGCGGCGCTCAACCGTCTCGTCGAAGGACTCCGAGAGATGTTCGGCGTCGGTTTCACTGCCGGTTGAGGGCTGCGCCAGCCTTTCGACTTCCGCGCGGTTAGCCACGGCGCGGCGGCCCCAGTGGAAGGCCGCCTTGTTCATGGCAACTGCTTCACCGTTGAGTTCGATCGCCTTTTCGATGGCGGCGGCCGAGAGCGGGATCGCGCCGAGCTGATAGGCATAGCCGACCATGAACATGTTGGCGCCGATAGATTGGCCGAACAGCGCATTGGCAATCCGCGACGCATCGATGAAATACGCGTTGTCGCGGCCGGCGTCGGTCATGATGGTGCGCTTGAGCCGCTCGGTCGGCAGCGAGAAGTCGGCGTTACGGGTGAATTCGCCAGGCAGGAACGCGTCGGTGTTGACGACCATTTTAGTCGCGCCGGTCTTCACCGTGGCAAGGATTTTTTGCGTGCCGGCAACGACAATATCGCCGCCGAGCACAAGATCGGCACGCCCGGCCGCGACACGGATCGCATGAATGTCCTCCGGCTTTTCCGCAAACCGGATATGGCTGAACACCGCGCCGCCCTTCTGCGCCAGGCCGGCCATGTCGAGCACCCCGACGCCCCTGCCCTCGAGATGCGCGGCCATGCCGAGAATACCGCCGACGGTGACAATGCCGGTGCCGCCCACGCCGGTGACGATGATGTTGTAGGTATGATCGATCTTCGGCAGCGCCGGCTCGGGCAATGGCGCGAGATCATGATCCACGGCGACGCCGGTGCCTTTCTTCAGCTGGGCGCCGTGCACCGTGACGAACGAAGGACAGAAGCCTTTGACACAGGAAAAATCCTTGTTGCAGCTCGACTGGTCGATGGTGCGCTTGCGGCCCCATTCGGTTTCGAGCGGCTGAACCGAAACGCAGTTCGATTTGACGCCGCAATCGCCGCAGCCCTCGCATACGAGCTCGTTGATGATGACGCGCTTGTCGGGATCGGGAAAGGTGTGGCGCTTGCGGCGGCGGCGCTTCTCCGCCGCACAGGTCTGATCGTAGATCAGCACCGTGACGCCGAAAATTTCCGCAAGCCCCGTCTGTACCTCGTTGAGATCGTCGCGGTGGTGGATGGTGATTCCATCGGGCCACGCAGTGCCGCTCGGATATTTATCCGGCTCGTCGGTCACGACCACGACGCGCTTGGCGCCCTCCGCCGCGACTTGCCGCGCCACTTGCGGCACCGTCAGCCCGCCGTCGTTCGGCTGGCCGCCGGTCATCGCCACGGCGTCGTTGAACAGGATTTTGTAAGTGATGTTGGTGTTCGACGCGATCGCGGCGCGGATCGCCATATAGCCCGAATGATTGTAGGTGCCGTCACCGAGATTCTGGAAGACGTGATTGCGGTTGGAAAACGGCGCCTCGCCGATCCAGTTGGCGCCCTCGCCGCCCATATGCGTGTAGCCGAGCGTCGAGCGGTCCATCCACTGCGCCATATAGTGGCAGCCGATGCCGGCATAAGCGCGCATCCCCTCCGGCACCACCGTCGACGTGTTGTGCGGGCAGCCTGAGCAGAAATAAGGAATGCGCTGGGCGACGTCCTTGGTTGCGGCGGCAATGCGTTGCAGGTCCTTCAACCGCGCCACGCGGCCGGCAATGTCGTCGTTGCGGTGATACTTAAGAAGCCGCTCGCCGATGCAGATCGCGACCTCGTTGGGATCGAGCGCGCCCTTGACCGGAAATAGCCAGTTCCCCGCTTCGTCTCGCTTGCCGATGCAGACCGGCTGGTTGGCCGTGCCGTAGAGTTCCTCACGCACCTGCACTTCGAGAAGCGAACGCTTCTCCTCGACAACAATGATGAGATCGAGCCCGTTGGCGAATTCCTTCAGCTCCTGCCGGCTGATCGGCCACGCGCAGCCGACCTTGAACAGCCGGATGCCAAGCCCGTTGCATTTGAGCTCGTCGATGCCGAGCTCGTCGAAGGCCTGGCGGACGTCGAGATAGCTCTTGCCGGTGGTGATGATGCCGATTTTCGGTTCGCGTCCGCCGGACGTGATGATGCGGTTGAGCTTGTTGGCGCGCACGAAGGCCAGCATGGCGTCGCGCTTGAAGTCGTGCAGGCGCGCTTCCTGCGCCAGGACCGCATCGTTCAGGCGGATATTGAGGCCACCCTCCGGCATGCGGAAATCGTCCGGGATGACAATATTGATCCGCTCGAGACTCGCGTCGATCGCCGCGGTGGACTCGATGGTTTCGTGCATGGTCTTGAGCGCGGTCCAAGCGCCGGTGAAGCGCGACATCGCCCAGCCGTAGAGTCCGTAGTCGAGCACCTCCTGCACGCCTGCGGGATTGAGGATCGGAACCATGACGTCGATGAAGTGGTATTCGGATTGGTGCGCGGTGGTCGAGGATTCGGCGGTGTGATCGTCACCCATCAAAGCCAGCACGCCGCCATGCTTTGCCGAGCCGGCGAAATTGGCGTGGCGGAACACGTCGCCGGTGCGGTCGACGCCCGGCCCCTTGCCGTACCACATGCCGAACACGCCATCGAACTTGCCCTCGCCGCGCAGCTCGGCCTGTTGCGAGCCCCATACCGCGGTGGCGGCGAGATCTTCGTTGATGCCGCCCTGGAAGCGGATGTCGCTTTTCTCGAGAAACGGCCGGGCGCGCAGGAATTGGCTGTCGAGACCGCCCAGCGGCGAGCCACGATAGCCGGTAACGAAGCCCGCGGTATTGAGGCCGTTGCGGCGGTCCAGTTCCTTCTGCATCAGGCAGAGCCGGACCAGGGCCTGGAAGCCGGTCACGAACACGCGGCGCTGGCCGAGGTCGTATTTATCGTCGAGTTTGACGTCGCGCAGCGCCATTACGCAGGCCTCTTTACCCCCAGGGCGGGGGCAGTTTGCCCCTATGGGTCCGATATTGCCAGGGGGACGGTTATGCAGGGAAATATGATGCGCGGCGCGGGCGGAGCAACGCTAGCGAGTTGCCCTACCAGCTATATTTCAGCGGGCCGGTGCCAGCGTAGGCCTGCGTTTGAAGCAAATTCGCCGTCGAACATCGCGATCATCGACCAGTTGGCGGTCACGTGCAGCCCGGTCGCGGTGCGAAGCGCAAGGCACCTCGGGATCGCAGACAGCACGGTGCGAGCGACACGTCGCTCGCACCCCAAAGGACGTTGGCGATGGAGCGCCGAAGGGATGAACCTTTTGCGTTCCAGAATGCGTGTCATGGTTGTGACACCTCGGCGACACCGGGGAGCCCGGTTCACGTAGAAAAGCTTCTACAAAAGCGGCTTTTGGCAAAAGCAATTAACCTTTCTTAATGTTTAAAATTGACCTTTAACAAGCTCTTAATCATTATAAATCAATCGTTAATGCCGGGGTGAATGAAGTCATGTCCAGTAGTGTTGCGTCTATTGCCGGGTACGCGGCAACATTGTCGTTTGCGCAGAAACATGAGACACACGCAGGCGTTGCAAGTCACGGACGAGCTTCGCCGTGCAGTGACAAAGCCGGGTCAAACCCGGGCGACCAATTCAAAGAGCGGAAGCCGGTAGAGGCCAATATCCGCGCCAGCGCGCAAAAGGTCCTGCGCTCATTCAACACCTGGGCCTTCAAGCGCGAGCAGCCATCCGATCCGAAGCTGATAGTGCGGATCATCGCGGACGCCGTAGCGCGGCAAGCCCCCATCCCGTTCGTGCTCTATTGGGGCAAAGGTCCACGCCACGAGGCCGCCGCCCCCGAAACCCAGTGTCTCGATTTTCTTGCCACGCTGGCGTCCCGCGTGAAGGCCGTTTATTCGCCCGGCGCGGCACTGACGCTGATCTTGACCGACACCCATGCCGAGCTGAACGGGCACTGTCGGCAAGACATCGAACGCTACTTTGACGAGATCAGATTTGCGGCCGAGCAGCGCGGCTTCGACACGTGCTGGCTGGGTCAGCTTGTCAAAGCCGCCGGTAACGTCGGAATAGCCGCACCACTCGAAGAAGCCGTAACGGCGGAAACGCTGTCCAGCCTCATCGCCAGTGCGGAGAAATGGTATCACGGCGGCGGCACGTCGCAGGAAGGCGCGTTGACCTATCTGCGGATGAATTTGATCGAGCAACGCGTCGTTGAACGGGCATTTCCCGGATCAATCTTCGTCACGTTCAACGGCAGCGACCTGCGCAGCCTTTTCCCGACGCAGTTGCCGATCTTCTACATGTATTCGCTGCGGCGCGGCGTTGCCGTCAAGCCGTGGTTCTTGCCCGCCGAGCCGGCGAAATGCGACGCAAACGCCGATCAGGCCAATCCGGTTCGTCCCAACTAATTCGCGATTTTCCCGCGGCTTTTGTTCGGGTGCGGTCGTCATGCTCGCGTACAAGGTCCTTTCGGCAGGAGACACGGCGCTCGTCGTCGAGTTCGGCGACCGCATAGACCGCGAGCTCAGCACGGCGGTGCTTTCGCTCGCGCAGGGCCTGGATGCCGAGCGCATTGCCGGAATCGTAGAAATCGTTCCGACATTCCGCTCGCTGATGGTGCATTACGAACCGCTTGTGCTTCCGGAAGCTTTGCTCGTCGCGCGGATCGACGAGCAGATGCAAAAGCTCACGGCGCGGCAAGTCGCAGGCCACGTCTGGCATTTGCCGGTCTGCTACGACCCGCGCTTCGGGATCGATCTTGACGATGTCGCGCGGCGGACCTCGCTCACCACGCAACAAGTCGTCGAACGGCATAGCGGGCCCACTTATCACGTCTATATGCTCGGCTTCCTGCCAGGCCAGGCCTATATGGGCGATGTCCCGGCGGAGCTGGCGCTCGACCGGCTCGAGACACCGCGAACCAGGATCCCGGCCGGCTCGCTGGCGATCGCGGCGACAATGTCGTGCGTGTTTCCGCTCGAAACCCCGTGCGGCTGGCACATCATCGGACGCTGCCCGATTCCGCTCTGGGACCACGCGCGCGCCACCGCGCTCTTGGCGCCGGCGGACAAGGTCACGTTCGTACCGGTGTCCACCCGTGAATACGACACGCTGGTCACCAGGGCGTCGGAAGACGTTCTCAGGATCGAGCCCGTAAGCGATTTTGTCGGAGCCGTGGCATGAGCCCGGGGCTGCGCATCATATCGCCAGGCCTGTCGACGACCGTCCAAGACCTCGGCCGTCCCGGGTATCAGCGGCTTGGCGTGGCACTTGGCGGCGCGCTCGATCCGGTGGCACTTCGCGCGGCGAATTCGCTGGTCGGCAACCCCAGCAATACCGGTGCGCTGGAGGCGGCTTATATCGGGCCAAGCTTTGTCGTCGAGGCGGAGGACGTCCGGCTTGCGTTCGCCGGCGCTGATGCGGCGATCGAAATTCTAGATGACGCCAGCTCTGGCAGCGGTGAGACCATCGAGCCGATGCGGAGCGTTCGCGTTCGGCGCGGCCAAATCATTCGCGTCGGCTCGCTGAAGAACGGCACGACCCTCTACATCGCGGTCGAGGGCGGCTTCGACATCGCGCCGGTGCTCGGTAGCGTATCCACGGACTGCCGCGGCAAGATGGGCGGCTGGCAAGGCCGTGCGCTGACCGCGGGCGATGTCCTGCCGCTCCATCGCGCTACGGCAATCGAACGCGACGAATATCGAATCGACGGCTTGGACCTCACAGCTCCTCGCTGTTTCCGTACCGTGCTTGGCCCGCAGAGCGACTACTTTTCCGACGAGGAGATCGAGCGCTTCTTCGCCGCCGAGTACACCGTGACCGCGGGATCGAACCGTATGGGCATGCGGCTAGAAGGCATACCAATCCGGCATCGCCGCGGGTTTAACATCGTCTCCGATGCTATCGCGACCGGATCGATCCAGGTGCCGGGCAACAGCCAGCCGATCGTGCTGTTGGCCGATCACCAAACGACGGGCGGCTATCCCAAGATCGCGACGGTCATCTCGGCGGATCTGCCGGCGCTTGGCCGGCTGCCCATCGGATCGAAAGTCTCATTCGCACCCGTCACCGTGGAGCAGGCGGCCGCGGAACGCCGCAAGCTGGGCGCGACGCTTGACGAGATCGGCGACAAGCTGGTCCGGATATCGCCGCCGTCTGTCACCGTCGCTGCACGGCTCTTGGAATGCAATCTCATCAGCGGCGTTTATGATGCTGCGGCCTGACGAGGGGTCCGAACTGGCGATGTCACCGGCCGAGCGCATCCCGAACGAGGAAACCGGCGCTGCGCGGGACAATCACGTCGTGCGCGGAATCACGTTCATGATCGGCGCGACGGTCATGTTTGCGATATCGAACGCGCTGAGCAAATGGATCGTCGCGATCTATCCAGTCGGCGAGGTCATGTTCACCCGCTCGCTGACCTCGCTGATCGTCTGCTCGGCCTTCATGCTTCCGGTGACCGGCTTGTCGGTGTTCGCGACCAAACGGGCCCGCGATCACATCGCGCGGGGCGTGTCGCAATCGATCTCGCAGACTTTCACGGTTCTTGCCTTCAGCATGATGCCGCTTGCGGGCGCCATCGCGATCAATTTCTCGGCGCCGCTGTTTTCGGGGCTGATTTCCGTTCTTTGGCTCAAGGAACGCGCCGGAGCGGCGCGTTGGGGCACGTTGCTCGTGGGATTTATCGGCGTCCTCATCGTGGTCAAACCGGGCGCCGACTCGTTCCAGCTCGGAGCGTTGTTCGCGCTCGCCAATGCCGTCATGTATGGCAGTGTCACCGTGGCGGTCCGCGGTATGAGCAAGACCGAATCGGCAAACACGCTGTTGATGTGGCAGATGGTGACGCTCGCCGTATTTCACTCCTTCCTGCTCGTCTTCGGTTTCCGTTGGCCGACGCCGCAGCATGCCGTGCTTCTCATTTCGAGCGGCGTCGCCAACGCCGCGGCGCAGTATCTATGGACGAAAGCGCTGCATGCGGCGCCGGCCACCGCGGTGTCGCCGTTCTATTATTTCCTGCTGGTTTGGTCGCTGGCCCTGGGGTTCCTCGTGTGGGGCGACGTGCCGACCATCAGCCTCCTCGTCGGATCGGGCATCGTCGTCGCATCGGGGCTGTTCCTGCTCTATCGCGAAGCCCAGCGTGAAACGGCATCAGCCGCGGCGCCGAAGGCCCCGAAGACGATGGCCGTGCGGAACGCTTAAGTTTTCCGGCAAAACGCCGCCAATCGCGACGGCGTATCGCGCTTAGGCGACGGAACGGATGAGTTTTCTTGTCGGCCGGCCGGCGACCATTTCGACGATGTCTCCGAACGGAACCGGCCTGCTAAACAGATAGCCCTGCGCGTTATCGCAGCCCAGCGCCTTTAGGAAGTCCCTCTGAATCGCCGTCTCGACGCCTTCGGCGGTCACTGACATTCCGAGCGCGCGGGCAATGCTGAGCACGGCCTGGATGATGGCGACTTGGTCGCTTCGCGTGGCGATGTCGGTGACGAAGCTGCGATCGATTTTGAGCTTGTCCAGCGGAAACTTCCGAAGATAGCTCAGGGCGGAATAACCGGTACCAAAATCGTCGAGCGCGATGCGCACGCCGAGCTGCCGCAATCGACGCAACATGGAAAGCGTTTGGTCATTATTCTCCAGCAGCAACCGCTCGGTGATTTCAAGCTCGAGGCGATTTGCCGCCAATCCGCTCATGATCAGTGCGCGCTGCACGATATCGACGAGATCTGGCGCCGAGAATTGCACAGGCGACAGATTGACAGCGAGGGTCATGTCGCCAGGAAGCTTTGCTATCTTGCTGCAAGCTTCCACCAGCGCCCATTCGCCGAGCCCCGGCATCATTCCGGTATCTTCCGCGACCGGCACGAAATCCGACGGCGGCACGAAGCCCTTGATTCGATGATTCCACCGCAGCAGCGCCTCGAAGCCGGTGATATTGCTGTCGGCCAAGTTGACAATCGGTTGATAGTATAATTCCAGCTCGTTGTGCTCGATCGCCTCGCGCAGATCGATCTCGATCTGTCGCCGATCGGCCAGCTCCCTGGTCATCGAGGTTTCGTAGAACTGATGACCGTCGCGACTACGCTCCTTGGCTGCGTAGAGCGCGAGATCAGCTGCCACGACCAGTTCGTCGGCATCCTCGCCGTCCGTCGGGCTGACCGCGATGCCGATGCTGATCGTCGTCCGGACCCGATAGCCACTGAGCTCGAAAGGTTCGCGGATCGCCTTGATGAGCGAGTTCGCAAGTTCATCGAGCGCGGCGCGCGTTTTGACGTAGCGCGCTATGACGGCGAATTCGTCGCCGCCCAGCCGGGCCAGCACATCGGTCGATCGGAGTGCAAGTCGCAGCCGCTTCGCCGTCTCCTGCAACAGAAGATCGCCGATACGATGGCCCAGCGTGTCGTTGATGATCTTGAAGCGATCGAGGTCAAGGAACAAAACCGCGTAGCCAACCTGGTTTGGCGTTTCGGTTTGCGCGCGATCCTGACTTTGAATGTCCACGAGCGCGGTGCGAAAGCCGCGGCGGTTCAAGAGACCTGTGAGCGAATCCTCCGAAGCCAATCGGGCAAGCTGCTCGGATTTTTGCCGTGCCCCCGCCTCGGTGCGGAATATCAGTTCCATTGCCGCCAGGAGAACTAAGGTCAGCAACGCGAGCGCGATGCAGCCGTTGCGGAGATCCGCCAAGGAACTGGCCAATACCTCATTCTTGTCGAGGCTGACGCTCACCCAAAGCGGCTGACCTCTAACCTTGCGCAGAGCAACCAGACGAAGCTGTCCGGTCGAGGTATCCGGCTCCTCGAGGACACTATTGACGCCGCTTTGCATTCGGTCGAACGCCTCGGTGCCGCGGATGTCCTGCCCCATCCTCACATTGCCGGACTGACCGCCGGCCGAGCGGATCACGCCATCGTCGCCGATCAATGAAATCGATCCCGAGGAAGCCAAATCGACCTTCCTATAGAACTTCGTGAAGTGCTCGGGGTCGAGCGAGACGACGATGACGCCGCCGAATGTGCCGTCGGCATTCAAAAACCGTCGTGAAAGCTGGACCGACCATTTGCCGCTGACGCGGCCGATCAGCGGCTTGCTGATGAACAGACGATCTTCATTGCTCTCCAGTTGCGCCCTGAAGTGCTCGCGATCGCTCAAATCGACGGGGGGTGCCGGTTGCGGACCGGCGGTCGAGGCGCGCATGATGCCCTGCGCATCAATGATCGATACCTGGACGACGATGTCCCCCGGTATGTCCGTGCTATGCAGGATTTCGTTGTAGTCCGTTGTACCCTTGCGGGCTTCGATATTGCGCCGCAGGTAGAACAACATATTGTCGAGCTCGTCGATCGATCGAAGAACACTTTCTTCGAAGACCATCGAGAAGCTTTGACTGGTGCGTTCGGCGTCCTTCAGGTCGCCGCGCGAATCCTGCCCGTATTTCAGGAAGATACCGCCCCACAGCATTGCGATGATAGCGACGCCCAAAATAGCGGAGCCGCGGCGCTCCGCGACCAGCTTTGGCAGCTGCAGCAGATGTAATTTCATAGGCGGCATGCATTCCGGTCGAAAACGTGCGCTCAATCTAGCGCCGCCAACGTTTCGACTTCTTTATTGCGGCGGGGGTCTCGATTCGGACATGGGAAGAAAACCGTTAAGACCGACGATGAATGACGGCGAATAGCGGTAACGAAACATAAACGACAGCCGCGACCCGCAGCTGACATAGCCATCAACGGCGGTGGCGACTTATTGTTGGCCATTGCGGCAAGGCATCAGTGCCAAACGATGTGGGGAGGCCGTGTTGCATGCCGCGAACGCATGCTAGACTGCCGTCCATCGCATGCGGAGATCGGCCCATGAACACGCACGTCAAGACTACGCACGTTAAGCTCGCCGCCGTTAACGAGGCGGACATCGCGCCGGAGGAATGGCAGGCACGCATCGACCTCGCCGCGACCTACCGGCTGGTCGCGCATTACGGCTGGGACGACGTCATCTACAATCATTCCTCCATGCGCGTGCCCGGCGAGGAGCGCAAATTCCTCATCAAGCGCCACGAGCTCCTCTACACCGAAGTGACGCCGGCCAACCTCGTCAAAGTGAGCATGGACGACGATCTCGACGAATCCGCGGGCGTCAATCGGCCGGGCTTCACGCTCCACGGCGGCGTGCTGTCGGCGCGGCCCGACGTCAATTGTGCCGTTCACGTGCACAGCGAGACCGGCATGGCGATCGGCGGCTTGAAACACGGCTTGCGCATGGTCTCGCAAGCCGCGATCCGCTTCTACAATCGCGTCGGCTACCACGATTACGAAGGCATCACGGAGGATTTCGGCGAGCGCGCGCGCATCAACAAGGCGCTCGGAAACAACCGCGCGCTCATCTTGCGCAATCACGGGCTGCTCACGGTCGGCAAGACCATGCGCGAGGCCTTCGTGCTGATGAAGTCGCTGCTCGAGGCCGCGCGCATCCAGCTCACCATGGAAGCGACCGGCACCGAGCTCGTCGAGATTCCCGCGGCGATCTGCGAAAAGACCGCGAATCAATACGCGCATCACGATTCCGGCCGCGGCTCGGCCGATTGGCCGGCTTACTTGCGCATACTCGACGGGATTGATCCGAACTGGCGGGACTAAGCGACGCTGGAATACGGACTTTCTTTCTAAAATTTAATACAGGTCTTTCTTTCCAAAATTTCATGCGGAGAGAGAGGTGGCCTGAAGCGGCTCGGCGTAGCGCCTTAAACAACAATGCGGTTTCCTGCGGTGCATGAGGGCGCAAATGGCATGTCGCGAAGGTTTCGCTACGCCACGCCAACAAAGCAAGGCAGCATTCCCGAGTAACCCGCAAACAGACCATAAACACGGACATCGGCAAGACAGACGTACTCAATTCTTAAGGACGTTGTCGGCTGATTTGGCACGTGGATTGCATCGCGGCCGGTTATGACCGACGAAAGGTATTTGGCCCTGTTGTTATGGACCATTTGCGTGCTGGTCTTCGCCTGCAGCGTGGTGGCGCTGACCCAGCATCCCGATTGGTTCGGGGCCTGAGCTAACACGGCAAACCTTGCCTATGCCGGCGTCTCATCCCCGCCGGTGGGTTTATTTTTTGTCGGTCATTGGCACAGTCGGTAGTAACCCGTAGCGCAGCCGTCGCTCACACCAGGTTCCCCGCGCTCCAGGTCCAGAAATTGCGGCCTTCCTCGCGCAGGAAACGCGCCAGCACCATGTTGTGCACCTCCGATGCACCATCGACCAGGCGCGCGGCACGTGCGGCGCGGTAGATCCATTCCAGGATCGTGTCCTTGGAATAGCCGCGGGCGCCGTTGAGCTGGATCGCGGTATCGCAGGCATTATGCAGCGTGTCGGCGACGTGCACTTTCGCCATCGAAACTTCCTTGCGCGCGCGATCGCCGCGGTCGAGCTTCCAGGCGGCGTGCATGGTGAGGAGGCGGCCGATCTGAATCTGCTGCGCCACCTGGCCGAGCTTTATCTGCACGCTTTCGCGGTCGGCGAGCTTTACGCCAAAACCTTCGCGGTTGTTGACGTAATCCTGCGCGATCTCCATGCAGCGCTTGGACAGTCCGAGCCAGCGCATGCAGTGCGTCAGCCGCGCCGGGCCGAGCCTGATCTGCGTGACTTTCAAGCCGTCGCCGACGCCAAGCAATACATTGTCGTCGGAAACTTCGAGGCCGTCGAATTCAAGCTCGCAATGGCCGCCATGTTCCTCCGGCCCCATGATCGGAATGCGCCGCACGATGCGCCAGCCCGGCTGGTCGCGGTGATAGAGAAATGCGGTGAGCCCGCGGCGCTTGTCGTCGGAGGTGCGCGCGACGACGATGAAATGCGCCGCCTCGGCCGCGCCGGTGATGAACCATTTGCGGCCGCGGATCACCCATTTGCCGTTTTGCTTTTCGGCGTGGGTGCGGATCATGCCCGGGTCGGAGCCGCCGCCGGGCGCCGGCTCGGTCATGGCGAAGGCCGATTTCACCTTGCCGTCGACGATCGGGCGCAGCCACCATTCCTTCTGCGCCGGCGTGCCGGCGCGCGCGAGAAGATTCATATTGCCGTCGTCGGGCGCCTGGCAGTTCAAAGCGAGCGCGCCGAACAAAGATCGCGCGGCTTCCTCGTAGATCGCCGCCCAGGCGACGATCGGCAGCGCCATGCCGCCGAATTCCTTGGGCGATTGCGGCGCCCATAACCCGGCCTGCCTCGCCTTTTCCTGCACCGGAGCAAGACGCGACAGCGGGATGTTCTCATGCTCGGAAAAGTTAAGCGGCTCGGCCTCGAGCGGCAGCACATGCTCCTCGATGAAGGCGCGCGTGCGCTGGCGCAGATCCTCGATCTCGGGCGAAAGGGTGAAATCCATGCCGGCGGCTCTCGTTGCGGGGGAGAGTGGGACGGCCTAATCTTTAGCCTATCGCGCGGCTGCGACAAGCGCGTCCAAAACGAGGAACGCCATGGCCAATTTCACTCCAATCTCGGCGGCAATCGGCGGCGCGCTGATCGGCCTCTCCGCCGTGTTGCTGATGCTGTTCAACGGCCGTATCGCCGGCATCACCGGAATTACCGCGGGCTTGATCGATCCGGTCAGCACCGATCGCGGTTGGCGCGCAACCTTCATCCTGGGCCTCATCGCGGCGCCGCTCACCGCCATGCTGCTCGGTTCCACGGTGCCGGTGCCGCAGCTGCCATCGAGCATGGTAACCGTCGCGGTCGCAGGCCTCCTGGTCGGATTCGGCACCAGGCTCGGCAGCGGTTGCACGTCCGGGCATGGCATATGCGGGATAGCGCGGCTGTCGCCGCGCTCGATCGCGGCAACGGCTATTTTCATGGTCACGGCGGTCATCGTCGTCGCCCTGATGCGACACGTTGTGGGAGGCTAAGCGATGCGCGCGCTCGCAAGTCTCGTCTGCGGTTACGTCTTCGGCTGGGGCCTCTACATTTCCGGCATGATCCAGCCCGCCAAGATTTTAGGCCTCCTCGATTTCTTCGGCGCGCCGAGCGGCAATTGGGACCCGAGCCTTGCCGTCGTGATGGTGGCAGCGCTTGCGGTGACCGGCGTCGGCTATGCGCTGGTCCGGCCGCGCCCGCCGATATTCGAAGCGCAAAGCCAATGGCCCACGGCGACGGCTATCGACCGGCCGCTCATTGCCGGCGCCGTGCTGTTCGGCATCGGCTGGGGCTTGGTGGGATTATGCCCGGGACCAGCCATTGAGAATTTAGCGACGCTGTCGTCACCGGTGATCGTCTTTGTGATCGCCATGGCCGTCGGCATGGCGGCTCACAATTTCTGGCAGACGCGCAGCACGGCGACGGCCGATGGCAATCTCGCCGCAGCGAACGCCGCGGATGGATAGGACCGTCACCTTGTCCTAACGGAAAACCTCGATGCTCAATCCATCCCCCCACCCGTCCTCGCAATTCGCTCTCGACGCGGACCAAATTGCGGTGCGCGATATGGCGCGCACCTTCGCCGACGAGTTTTTTGCGCCCAATGCCGTGGCCTGGGACGAGGCCAAGCATTTTCCCGTCGCCGAGATGCGCAAGGCCGCAGCCCTCGGCATGGGCGGCATCTTCATTTCCGAAGGCGTCGGCGGATCGGGCCTGTCGCGGCTGACCGCGACATTGATCTTCGAGGCGCTTGCCACCGGCTGTCCGACCGTCGCCGCCTATATGTCGATCCACAACATGACCGCGTCGCTGATCGATGCCTTTGGCTCGGACCAGCAGCGTAAGCTTTGGCTGCCGAAACTCTGCACCATGGAGCTTCTGGCGAGCTACTGCCTGACCGAGCCGGGCGCCGGCTCGGATGCCGCGGCGCTGGCGACACGCGCCGTGCGCGACGGCGATCATTACGTGCTCAACGGGCAGAAGCAGTTCATTTCGGGCGCCGGCGCCGGCGACCTCTATGTGGTCATGGCGCGAACCGGCGGCGCCGGACCGTCCGGAATTTCCGCCTTCATCGTACCGGGCGACACGGCCGGCATTTCCTACGGCGCCAACGAGCGCAAGATGGGCTGGAATGCCCAGCCGACGCGCGCCGTGGTTTTCCAGGATATGCGGGTGCCGGTCGCCAACCGGCTCGGCGACGAAGGCATCGGTTTTAAGATCGCGATGGCCGGCCTCGACGGCGGCCGGCTCAATATCTCGGCCTGTTCGCTGGGCGGGGCGCAGGTGGCGTTCGAAAAAACGCTCGCCTACATGAAAGAGCGCAAGGCATTCGGCAAACGTCTCGACGAATTCCAGGCGCTGCAATTCCGCCTCGCCGATATGGCGACCGAGCTTGTAGCCTCGCGCGCCTTGCTCTGGCACGCCGCCGCGGCGTTCGATCGCAAGGACGACAGCGCGAAGCAAATGTCGGCCATGGCCAAGCGCTTTGTCACCGATACCTGCTTCAACGTCGCCAATCAGGCGCTGCAATTGCACGGCGGCTACGGCTATCTGGCGGAATACGGCATCGAGAAGATCGTGCGCGATTTACGCGTGCATCAGATCCTCGAAGGCACCAACGAGATCATGCGCCTCATCGTGGCAAGAAACCTTGTCGGGCGATGAGCGGAACGGTTGTTCAAGACAGCGACGTTCTGGTTCGCGAGCTTGGCTCGCTGCGGCAAATCACGCTGAACCGGCCGAAAGCGCTGAACGCCATCACGCTCGATATGGCCGTCACCATGACGGCGTTCATGCGCGAATGGGCGGACGATCCCGCCGTCGGCGCGGTGCTCATCGACGGCGCCGGCGGTCGTGCCTTCGCTGCCGGCGGCGATATTCGCGCGCTATACGACGCGGCGAAGTCCGGCGATTCGCTGCCGGAGCGCTTCTGGGCGACCGAGTATCATCTGAATGTCCTGATCGCACGTTATCCGAAGCCCGCAATCGCAGTTATGGATGGGTTGGTGATGGGCGGCGGTGTCGGGCTTTCGGCGCATGCGGCGCATCGCGTCGTCACCGAGCGCTCAATGGTCGCCATGCCGGAAGTCGGGATCGGATTCTTTCCCGATGTCGGCGCCTCCTTTCCATTGTCGCGCGCGCCCGGATGTATCGGCGCTTATCTTGCCCTCACCGGCAACCGCATCGGCGCGGCCGACGCGATCTATAGCGGGCTTGCCGACACTCATATTCCCGCGGCGAGACTTGCGGAGCTGCCTTCGGCCCTCGCGGATTGCCGCAATGCGGGCGAGGTCAAGGCACGGCTCGGCGAGCTTTCCGTTGCGCCCGCGCCTGGTCTTCTGCCTGCGGCGCGGTCATGGATCGATCGCTGCTACGGCGCAGATACTGTCGAAGACATAATCGATCGCTTGCGCGGCTGCGATGTGGACGCAGCATGCGCGGCGCTCGAAACAATGCGCAAAGCCTCGCCGACTTCGCTCAAGATCACGCTGCGAAACCTGCGCGCGGCGGCATCGTTCAAGCGAGTTGAGGAGAGTTTCGAGCAGGATTACCGTATCGCGATGGCGTGCATTGCCGAACATGACTTCATCGAAGGCATTCGCGCCGCCATCGTCGACAAGGACCGCAATCCGGTCTGGCGGCCGGACCGGCTCGAAGCGGTGACGCCCGAGATCGTCGAACGGCACTTCAAGTCCGTCGGCGCGCTGGAATTGAAATTCGACAATTAAAGGGGAGTGCACATGGCGACCATCGGATTCATCGGCCTCGGAAACATGGGCGCGCCGATGGCCGCTAATCTTGTCAAGGCGGGCGACCGCGTTGTTGGCTTCGATGTCGTAGCGGCATTGCGTGCGGCCTGCGCGCAGGACGGCGTGCAGATCGCCGCGAGCGCCAAGGCGGCTGTCGAAAGCGCCGATGTCATCGTCACCATGCTGCCGGCCGGCGAACATGTGCTGTCGGTTTGGAAGGACGTGCTGCCGGCCGCCAAGGAAGACGCGCTTTTCATCGACTGCTCGACCATCGACGTGACCAGCGCGCGCACCGCGCACGCGATGGCGATCGAGCGCGGCATCGCTTCGCTCGACGCGCCGGTTTCCGGCGGCGTCGGCGGCGCCAAGGCGGCGACGCTGACCTTCATGGTCGGCGGTTCAGCGGAGGCGTTCGCGCACGGCAAGCCGGTGCTCGAACGCATGGGCAAGCGCATCGTGCATTGCGGCAATGCCGGTAATGGTCAGGCGGCGAAGATTTGCAACAACATGATTCTCGGCGCTTCGATGATCGCGGTCAGCGAGGCTTTCGTGCTCGGCGAGAAACTCGGCCTTTCGAACCAGGCGCTATTCGACGTCGCATCGGCCTCGTCAGGCCAATGCTGGTCGCTGACCAGCTATTGCCCGGTGCCCGGGCCGGTGCCGACGAGCCCCGCGAATAACGGCTACAAGGCGGGATTCGCGGCCGCTTTGATGCTCAAGGACCTCAAGCTTGCCCGCGAGGCTGCCGATTCGGTGAAAGTCAAAAATGCAATTGGCGCGCGCGCCGCCGAAATCTACGAGCAGTTCGCGAAACAAGGCCACAGCGGGGCCGATTTCTCCGGCATCATCAATCTCGTGCGCGAGAATTCGAAACGCTGACTGGCTCGCCCGGTCAGCTACGCCCGAAACGGGAATCTCGACTTCACCCGGCGGCGGTAGTAGCTTGGCGTCTGTTCGCAGCAGCGGGCGGACAATAATAAAATACCGTCAATGACCCTGCCGATCCTGGCCGGGTCGGCGGGCGACGGAGACAATGCAGGTCAAGGCCCGGGGCGCAGCTTGGAGCCGATTAGCGAGCGCCGTTGCGCCGTTAGCCTTGCTTGCGCTTTCGGAGGTATCGGCCTCCGGCCAAACCGCGTCCGATTTTGCGCAAAATCTCAATCCGCTGTTCCAGGGCGTGTTGGCGCGGCCGGGCAATCTGAGCAACACGGAGCAATACGCAGCCGGCGCGTCGCAGGCGGACGACATCGAGTCTGCCATCAGCGCCTACGAGCAGTTGCTGTTCTACAATCCGAAGCTTTCGCTAACGCGCTTCAATCTCGGCGTCCTCTATTATGAGCTCGGCTCCTATGACATGGCGCGCGGCTATTTGCAGACCGCGCTGCAAATGGCGGACGTCACGCCCGAACTGCAACAGAAGATCGATGACATTCTCGCGCTCATCGACAAAAAGCTGCAGCCCGACCAGTTCACCGGTTTCGTCCAAAGCGGCGTACGCTATCAGAGCAATGCCAGCCTGGGCCCGGGTTCGGGGACTGTCCTGGCATCCGGCCAGAATTTCAACAGTTCCTTCTTCGCCAGGCCGGATTGGAATTGGTTCGGAACATTCGGCTTGAACTACGTCCACGATTTCGAAACCCAGACCGGCGAGACGTTCGAAACGTCGTTTCTCGGCTATGACGCGCAACAATTCACGCTGCACCAATTCGATGTCGGCTTGATGGAAGTTCGGGCCGGGCCGCGCTTCGCGCTGTCTCCGGGCGACGTAAACGGCGTGACGATCAAGCCCTATGTGGTGGCCGCCGGCGGCTTGTTGGCGGACGCGCCTTATTACGGCGGCATCGGCGGCGGCCTGACGCTGCATGGCAGGGCTGGAGATATATCGCTCGATCCCTATGCCGAGATCGTGCAGCAAAGCTTTCGCAATTCTACCCTCTATCCGCTCGCCAGCGGCTTGAGCGGTACACTGTCGACCTACGGGCTCCAGGCTTTCGAGCCGCTGCGATCGGGACTGAGCTGGCAGGCGCGCGTGGCTTATGCGCATGCCAGCGACCAATTTGCCTTCGACAGCTATGACAGTTACGCGGCCGATGTCTGGCTGCCGTGGAATGTTTCTCTTGGCGGCACCGGCCGGCCGTGGACGATCATTCCCACCGCCGGCGTGACGCGCTGGCTGTACGGTGCGCCCGATCCGACCATCGATCCGCTGACGACCGCGCACACGACCGAATGGCGCGTCGGTCTCGGCCTCGAAATCCCGATCTGGGAAAAGTTCATTTTTGGAACGCTGGTGCAATATCGTGACGATGTATCCAACGTGGCGGCGTTCTCGATGCGGGACCTGTCGGTCACAGCCGGGCCGTCGTTTAAATTTTAAAGGCACGCCATGACAGTTTGGAAAACGATTGCCGTCGTCTTCGCGAGCGTCATCCTGGCGGCCGCGCCCGCTCTGGCGCAACAGGTCGGGACCGCGACGGCCGTCAATCCGACGTCGGAGACCACGCCGCCCGGCGGTTCGACCGTGGCGCTCACCGTCGGCGCCCGCGTCGTGCACAAGGAGCGCATTCACACCACGCCGTCCGGCAGCGCGCAATTGCTGTTCCTCGACAAGAGCTCGCTTAGTATCGCGCCCAACACCAGCATCCTGATCGACGAATTCGTCTACGATCCGAATTCCGGCGACGGCCATATGCTGGCCAAGCTGACCGAAGGAGCGATGCGCTACGTCGGCGGCAAGCTAAGCCACCAGGGCGAAGTGACGATCTCGACCACCGAAGCCAACATCGGCATCCGCGGCGGAACGGTCACCATCATCCACGGCCCGAACGGCACCGAGGTGATCAACCACTTCGGCACGATTACGATTCAGAACGGCGGCGGCACCATCGTGGTCACGCGCCCCGGCTTTGTCGTGACCATCACCAATTGGAACACGCCGCCGGGGCAGCCGGTGCGGGTCACCGCCGCCGAGATCGAGTACTACATCAAATATCTGTCGAGCAAATTCGGACAGAACGGCGGCGTCGGCGGACTTAACACTGTTCAGCTTCGGGATTGCGGCACGCCCACCACGAAGGCTTGTCCGGAGCCGCCGTGGCTTTCAACGGGCACCGGCGAGGATGACGCCTTCCAGGTCATCATCCAGTCGACGCAGCAGGCAACAGGGACAACGTCACCACCACACATAACACACGGCCATTGACCATCCCGGCAGCGGGCACCTCGAATATCAACACGGTGTCTTTATAGACTGGTCCAGATCAGCGCGATGCCCGACAGCAGCAGCATCGCCATGATGACGCGCTGATAGCTATGATCGGCAAGCCGCCGGTAGATGAACGCGCCGAAGTGCGCGCCCGCGATCGTGCCAGGCAGAGCGATGATCGCTGCTATGAGGACTTGCCGCGTCACCAAGCCCGATATGACGTGAGAGGCTAGCGCGAGCGACAATATCGCCATATTGAAAGTCTGCAGCACGCCGCGGCGCTGCTCTTTGGCCCAGCCGCGCACGTCGGTCCAAACAACCGGAAGCACGCCGGACAGGCCGGCGAGACCACCGAGAATGCCGCCGAAGAAACCGACAACGCCATCGGCAAAACTCCCGCCCCAATCGCTTTGGATCTGGATTTTTCGCGCCAGCACATAGCTCGAATAAACGACCAGAAAACCTCCGACGACGAGCTTGAAAATCCACGTGCTGATATGTGGCAGGAGCAGCGTTCCGATCGGCACGCCGACAACTCCCGGCAATATGAAGATAAGAACGCGCCGCCACGTGATCGAGCGCCAGATCAAATGCATCGTCTGCAGCTGCGAAAAGACGGAGCAAAAGATCACCAGCGACGACGCGACGGCCGGATCTATCGCATAGAGCCAAATGCCCAGAGCCGTGAGCGCGGTGCCGAAGCCGGTGAGCCCATTGACGATGCCACCGGCCAATGCGCCGGCCAGCACCAGAACTGCCTGCTCTACTCCCATGCTTATTGCCCTGGCCGGTTCTACGCGCGCAACGCCACCACCTGACCGCCGTCGGCGACGATGGTAGCGCCGGTGACATAGCGGCCGGCATCGGACGCGAGCAGGAGCAGCGGGCCGTCGAGATCGCGTTCCTCGCCGAAACGGCCGATCGGGATTTCGCGTTTGAGCTCAGCGCCGCGTTCGCCGGAGAGAAAATCGCGGTTCATCTCGGTGACGATCCAGCCCGGCGCGATGGCGTTGACGCGAATGCCCTTGAACGCGAGTTCGAGCGCCAGCGCCTTGGTCATCTGGATCACGCCGGCCTTGGCCGTGGCATAAGCAATGACGCCCTTGTCGACGCCGAGGCCGAGCACCGACGCGATGTTGACGATGGCGCCGCCGGCCTTGGCCGCGAGCATGCGGCGAGCCGCTTCCTGCGCGGTGAAGAACACGGCGTCGAGATTGGTCGATAATATGCGCCGCCATTCCTCCTCGGGCAGATCGACGGCGCGGCCGGCATGCGCCACGCCGGCATTGTTGACCAGGATCGTCACCGTGCCGAAAGCTTTCTCCGCCGCATCGAAGGCACGCCGCATCGCCGCGCGGTCGCAGACATCGGCCTCGACGGCAATCGCCTTGCCGCCGGCTTGTTCGATCCCCGCCTTCAAGGCGTTAAGCCGCTCGGCCCGCCGCGCCACCAGCACGACCGCTGCGCCGTTTTCCGCCAAAACCTCGGCGAAGCGCACGCCAAGCCCGCTCGATGCGCCAGTTACCAGCGCCACTTTGCCGTGAAGATCGAATATCTGTGCTGCACTCATGGTGTCTCTCCGGCAAGGCCTTCGCGAATAACCCATTGCGGAGCCGAACAATTGCGGGAATTAATGCCGCAATCAAGCTTGGCGGGAGAACGCACGCGATGGGCTTTCTGGACATGCGGCAGTGGATGGCGAGCCTCGAACAGCAAGGCGAGCTGCGGCGCATCAAGGCCGAAGTCGATTGGGACCGCGAGATCGGCGCCATCACCCGGCGCGTGCTGGAGAAAAAGGGACCCGCGCTCGTCTTCGAAAATATCAAAGGCTACGCGAACGGCCGCTGCACTAAGCTTTTTGTCAGCGGGCTCGGCGCCCGATCGCGACTGGCGCTCGCGCTTGGCTTTCCGCGCGATGCCACCAATCGCGAATTGGTCCAGCACGTGATGAAGAAAAACCGCGAGACGATTGCGCCGGTCATCGTGCCCGGCGGGTCGGTGAAAGACGTCATCGTCCGCGGCGATGCCATCGACCAGACCGAGTTTCCGGTTCCCAAATGGCACTATCTGGAGGGCGGGCGTTACATCCACACCTTCACTGCCATCGTGACCAAAGATCCCGATACCGGCGTGATGAATGTTGGCATTTATCGCGGCATGATCGGCAAGAAGGACACCGCGCCCTTCCTGCTCGTCAAAGGCGGTCAGCATTGGGGCGCCCATTTCGTCAAATGGGCGGCGCGCGGCAAGCCGATGCCCGTGGCCTGCATCATCGGCTGGGATCCGATCATGGCCTTCCTCGCCGGATCGCCACTGCCGGCCGGCATCTGCGAATGGGACGTCATGGGCGGCTATCGTGGCGAGCCGGCAGAGCTCGTGCGCTGCGAAACGGTCGATCTGCTTGTTCCGGCCAGCGCGGAGATCGTCATCGAAGGCACGATCAGCGACGATCCGGCGACGTACGAGATGGAAGGCCCATTCGGCGAATTCACCGGCTACGTGTCGGATTTGCCGACGCCGCGCCCAAGCATGAAGGTGACCTGCATCACCCACCGCCGCGATCCAATCTTTGTCGGTTCGCTCGAGGGAACGCTGCCGGGCTCCTACAGCGAAAACAGCGTCATGTCCTCGGTGCAGCGCGCCGCCATCGCCTGGAATATATTGAACGGCGCCGGCATTCCCGGCATCCTCGACGTCTATGCGCCGCCGATCACCAACGGCGTCAATATCCGCATCCAGATCAAGAAGCATTATCAGGGCCAGCCGAAGCAGATCGCGGCGGCGCTCTGGGGCAACAGCGCCGCGCAATACCGCTACAAGCACGTCACCGTGGTGGAAGAGGACATCGATCCGGCGCAGGACGAGCAGGTCGAATGGGCTTTCGCGCATCGCGTCAATGCCGGCGAAGGCGGCGTCGTGATCTTTCCGGGGATTTTCGGGTCGCCGATCGATCCGTCGACGCCGATGGAAGATCGCGATGTGGCGCAGCTCGGCACGGGGCTGTGGAACCGCATGCTGATCGACGCCACGCGCTCATGGAAAAATCCGAAGCGCCCGGAATGGGGTGGCGAGCGCTTTCCGCCCACGGTGAAACCCGCCGCTGACGACGAAGCACGCGTCACCGAGCGCTGGAAGGATTACGGCCTCGGCGATCTGTGAACTCAGGAGCCGTAAAGCTTGTGCGGCAGCCACGTTGCGAGGCCCGGCAAGAACCACAGCGCCACCAGCATCGCGAGCTGGATCAGCACGAACGGAATGATGCCGAGATAAATGTGCCGGGTGGTCACTTCCGGTGGCGCGACGCCGCGCAAATAGAATAATGTCGGGCCGAGCGGCGGGTGCATGTAGGAAGTCTGCAAGTTCACCGCCATCATGACGCCGAGCCAGACCGGATTGACGCCCGGCATTTGCAGCAGCACCGGCGCCACGATCGGCACGACAACAAAAATAATCTCGAAAGCGTCCATCACGAAGCCGAGCACGAACAAGGCCGCCATCACCGCAAGCGTCGCGCCGGCGACACCGCCGGGCAGATTTGTCAGCGTGCGCTCCACCATCACATCGCCGCCGAGTCCGCGGAAGACGAGGCTGAACAGCGTCGCGCCGATCAGGATAAGAAAAATCATGCTGGTGATCTGGGTGGTACGCACCGCCACCGGAATGAGAAGTCCGGCGAGCCCGGCGCTACGCGTGGCCAAAAGGATCGCGCCGACCGCGCCGACGGACGCTGCTTCCGTCGGCGTCGCCACGCCGCCGAGAATGGAGCCGAGCACGGCAAGGATCAGCGCGATCGGCGCGATGAGGACCGCCACGAGCCGGCGCATGAGCGCGAAGCCGCATGGCGCGGCGGGATCCGGCGCGATGGCCGGTGATTTTTTGGGGAAGAAAATCGCGATTGCGATCAGATAAAGCATGTAGAGCAGGACCAGCACGAGACCGGGAATGATCGCGCCGGCGAACAGATCCGCGACGGAAACCGTCTGTGGCGCGAAATTACCCTGCGCCAATTGCGCCGCCTGATAGGAATTGCTGAGCTGATCGCCGAGCAGCACCAATACGGTCGCCGGCGGAAAGATTTGCGCCAGCGTCGCCGTCGCCGCGACGGTCCCCGCCGCGAGCGCCTTGTCGTAGCCGTGGCGCAGCATGGTCGGCAGCACGATCAATCCCATCGTCACGGTCGTCGCGCCGACAACACCCTTGGCGGCGGCAAGCAGAACGCCGACGATGATAACGGAAAAGCCGAGGCCGCCGGGCAGCGTCCCAAAGAGACGGCCCATAGTCTCCAGCAATTCCTCGGCAATGCGTGAGCGCTCCAGCATTACGCCCATGAATATGAATAACGGGATCGCCAGCAGCACATCGTTGGTCATGACGCCGAAAATGCGTGCCGGTAGCGCGCCGAGGAGCGATAGCTGCATCACGCGTCCCGCCGCGCCGGCGACAGCAAAGCCGAGCGAAACGCCCGCAAGCGTCAGCGCAACGGGATAACCGACAAGCAAGAGCGCGCAGACCGCGACCACCATCGCAACCGCAAGGGTTTCGCCCATGGTCAGCGTGGCCCACTCAGGACAAGTGCGGCGCGGATGGCCTGCGCCACGCCTTGCAGGCCGATGAGAACCGCGAACAGCGGAATGAGCGTCTTGAGCAGATAGACGAAGGGCAGCCCGCTCGGCTGCGGCGAGCCTTCAAGACTATGCCAGGATCGCTCCACATAAGGGACGGACAGCATGACAAGCGCCGCCGCAAAAGGCGCGAGGAAGATGATCGCGCCGACAAGATCGATGACGGCGCGGCGGCGCGGGCTCGCCTGGGCATAAAAGACGTCGACGCGCACATGGCCGCTCACGGCGAGCGTCCAGGCCGCGCCAAGCATGAATACGCCCGCATGGGCGTAGAGCACCGATTCCTGCAGGCGGATCGAGCCCAGGCCAAATGCGTAGCGCATCACGACCACGGCAAATTCGGCGACCACGACGTAAAGGCAGCACTGCGCCGCCACGCGGCCGATGCCCGCATTCATGCGATCGATACCGTCCGCGATGTGCCCGACCGTGTTTCTCATGGCTGTCCCGGCATACTATAATGGGCAATCTGCCGTTCCGGGAATGGAGTGTCCGCCATGGCTCACGACCATGATCACGACCACGATGACCACGAGCACGGCTCGGAGCTCAACGAGATGCAATTGCGCGTCCGCGCGCTCGAAACCGTGCTGGCCGAGAAAGGCTACTTTGACCCAGCGGCGATCGACAAAATCATCGAGGCCTATGAAACCAAGGTCGGCCCGCATATCGGCGCGCGCGTCGTCGCCAAGGCCTGGAGCGATCCGGCGTTCAAGCGCGCGCTCATCGAGGACGCGAGCAAGGCAGTCCTACCGCTCGGTTTTCTCAATCGCGTCGGCGATCATCTCATCGCGGTCGAGAATACGCCGAAGCTGCACAACATGATCGTGTGTACGCTGTGCTCCTGTTATCCGTGGGAAGTGCTCGGCCTGCCGCCGGTCTGGTATAAATCGGCGCCGTATCGTTCGCGGGCGGTTATCGATCCACGCGGCGTGCTTGCCGATTTCGGCGTCACGCTGCCGGCGGGCGCCGATATCCGCGTTTGGGATTCGACCGCGGAGACGCGCTTCATCGTGCTGCCGATGCGGCCGCAACGCACAGCAGGCTGGAGCGAAGAAAAGCTCGCTGCGCTCGTCACCCGCGACAGCATGATCGGCACCGGCCTGCCGAAACAGCCGAGCGAGATCGCGTAATGGACGGCATTCACGATATGGGCGGCATGCACGGTTTCGGCAAAGTCGAGCCGGAGCCGGACGAGCCCGTTTTTCATTCGCAATGGGAAGGCCGCTGCCTCGCGCTCAACCGCGCCATGGGTTACACCGGCGTGTGGACGATCGACCAGACACGCGCCGGCATCGAGGAACTTCCGCCGGATGTCTATCTGTCGAGCTCCTATTATAAAAAATGGGCGGTGCGGCTGGAAAATCTTGTGGTCGCGCGCGGGCTTGCCGACGCCGATGAGATCAAGGCAGGCCATGCGCTGCGTCCCGGCAAGACGCTCAAGCGCAAGCTCGCCGCCGCCGACGTACCGAACACGCTGACGCGCGGTTCCTTTGCGCGGCCGGCGCAGGCACCCGCGCGCTTCAAGCCCGGCGACCGCGTGCGCACCAAGAACATTCATCCGGCGACGCATACCCGCCTGCCGCGCTACGCGCGCGGCCGCACCGGCGTGGTCGAGGCGCTGCGCGGCTGTCACGTCTTTCCTGACACCGCCGCGCTCGGCAAGGGCGAAGACCCGCAGTGGCTTTACACGGTGCTGTTCGAAGGCCGCGAATTATGGGGCGACAGCGCGGAGCCCTCGCTTAAGGTTTCGATTGAGGCGTTCGAGCCGTACTTGGAGTCGGCATGAGCGCCGACACCGCCACGCTTCGCGCGACACAGTCCGTGCAAAGCATCCCTCGCGACGAAGACGGCCCAGTATTCCGCGCGCCCTGGGAGGCGGAAGCCTTTGCGTTGGCGCTTTCGCTCAACGAGCGCGGCGTTTTCACCTGGAAGGAATGGGCGGCGACACTCGCCGATGAGATCAAGAAAGCACAAACCGCCGGCGATCCCGAGACCGGCGAGACTTATTATCTGCATTGGCTTGCCACGCTGGAGCGCATCGTCGCCGCAACGGGACTAGCGAACGCGGACGTGCTGTCGCGCACCGTACAAGCTTGGCGCTGCGCCTGCGCGCGCACCCCGCACGGCGCGCCGATCGAACTCCGCCCGGACGATTTCGCCGCTTAGGGTTGCCGGCCGGCTATTGGCGAGGCCTTTCACCGTCTATACTATCGGGATTGTCAGAAATTGGGAGGTAGGCATGTCATCTCAAAACACGTCCGGTCAGAACGCCGGCCAAAATGTCAAAATTCGCGCCAGCGGCGGCGGCGAGTTCGATTGCTATTTAGTTACGCCCAAAACTGACGCCGCGATGCCGGCGATGGTACTCGCCTCCGCCATTCATGGCGTCGATGCCGATATTCGGGCGATCGCCGATGAATTCGCAGCCGACGGATATATCGTCGCCGCACCCGATCTGTTTTGGCGATCGGTCCCGGGACCGCTGTCGCGCGACGACGAACGCGCCAAAAAACGCGCGCAGCCGCGTCTCGAACTGATCAAGGCCGGCGAAACCGACCTCACCGACACGTTGGCGTATTTGCGCACGCTGCCGCAATTCAACGGCCGCGCCGCGGTGATGGGCTTCTGCTACGGCGGCCCCTACGCCATCATCGGGCCGAAGCGTCTGGGCTATTCCGCCGGCATGTCCTGTCACGGCACCACGATGCTCGATTTCATCAAGGACATCGAGGGCGTGCACGAACCGATGTGCATCATATGGGGCGACCGCGATCACGCAGCGCCCGCGGAAGTGCAGGACGCCTATCGCGCCATCGCATCGCGCGTGAAGAACCTCGACTTGCACATTTTCCCGGCCGTCCAGCACGGCTACATGATGCCCGACGCCGGTGAGGCGTTCGACAAATCGTCACGCAAATTTTCGATGGCGCGCGCGAAAGCGCTCCTCGACGGGCTTCGTGGTGCCCGGTCGGCGCTCCGCCAGGCGTCCTAGAGCGCAATCGCTTCAGATTGAAGCCATTGGCACTCTAGGAACCTAGTGAAGCATGATCTTTTCGGAAAACCGTTTTCCACTTTTCCGGATCATGCTCAGAGCATCCCCAAGGCGTGCGGCAGCCATAGCGAGAGCGCGGGGATGTAGGTCACCATCGCCAGAAAGACCAGCATGGTGAGAAGCCATGGCAGCACGGCAATTGTAAGCTCGGTAATGCCCATTTTGGTGATGCCGGAGGCGACGTAGAGATTCAACCCGACGGGCGGATGGCACAGCCCGACCTCCATGTTGACCGCCATCAGGATGCCGAGATGCACCGGATGCACGCCGAGCGCGGCGGCCATCGGAAACAGGATCGGCGCCATGATGAGCGTGATCGCGGCGGGGTCCATGAAATTGCCGGCGGCCAGCAGCACGACGTTGGTGACCAGGAGGAACGCGACCATGCCAAAGCCTTGCGCGGTCATCCAGCCGGCCATGGATTGCGGAATCTGCTCCGAGGTAAGGAGCCACGAGAACACCGCGGCATTGGTGATGATGTAGAGGATCATCGCGCTCATCGATGCCGCCTTGAGCAGCACCGCCGGCACTTCCGAGAATTTCAGGCCCTTGTAGACGAACACCGCGATGATGAAGGCATACACAGCGGCGACGGCGGCGGCTTCGGTCGGCGTGAACAGGCCGGAATAAATGCCGCCGAGCACCAGAAGGATCAGCAGCAAGCCCCAGATGCCCTCGCGGAACGCGCGCCAGCATTCAGCCCAGCTCGCTCGTTCCATGCGCGGATAGTTGTTGCGCCAGGCGCGATACCAGGTGGTGGCGCCGAGCATCGTCGCGAGGATAAGCCCGGGTATGAGGGCTGCGATGAACAATTGGCCGATCGAAGCGGAATCGACCACTGCGCCGGTCGGGCCACGCGGCTGCATGCCGCTCGTGGCCACGGCAAAGATGACGAGATTGATCGACGGCGGAAACAAAATGCCGAGCGCGCCGGAGGTCGCGATCACGCCGGCGGAAAAGCGCGGCGGATAGCCTTGCTCCGCCAAGGCCGGCAGGATGATCGAGCCGATGCCGACGACGGTCGCCACCGACGAGCCGGAGATCGCCGCGAACAGTGCACAGGCGACCACGCCGGCCAAGCCCAGGCCGCCATACCAGTGCCCGATCAGCGAAGACGCAAAGTCGATCATGCGGCGCGCCACCCCGCCGGCGTTGAGAAAATTGCCGGCCAGGATGAAGAACGGGATCGCCATGATCTCGAAGCGATCGATGCTGGTGAACAGTTTCAAGCCCACCATCTTCGGATCGACGTCGGAGAGAATGAATAAATACGTCAGCACCGACAGGCCGAGCGCGATCGAGATCGGCATGCCGGACGCCATCAGCGCCAGCAAAAGCGCGAACAAAAGCTCGGCGCGCACGGTGTGCGACAGCTCGATAATATGCAGCCGCGCGGCGAAGCAAATCAACGCGAGCGCGATTGGAAGGAGAACGATCAGCCCCGACATCAGGCCGGCGGTAAACGGCCGCGCCTGTGCCGGCTTCGCCGCATGCAAGAGCGCGGTCATCGCGCCCCATCGCCGGCCGGAAGCGGCGTTTCGGCCTGGTGCGGCGCCTCATAATCGATGCCGTGGCCCTGATGCGGCACAAATCCGGTGCGCAGGAAGCGCCACATCACCTGAAGGAAGCGGAAGCACATCAGGTACGAGCCGAGCGGGATGCACAGATAGATGATCCAACTCGGCCATTCGAGCTCGGGCGAGACCTGATCGGGATCGAGCTCGTAGACGTAGAGCGCGCCGAGCGTGCCGATGACGCCGGTGAACAGCGCGCCGCACAGGAGCGCGAACACGATCACCGGTTTGCGCGTCGCGGGCGTCAGCTTTTTGACGAAAACATCGACACCGACATGGATGCCGGTGCGCACGCCGAGCGAAGCGCCGAATTTCGCCATCCACACGAACATGTAGGTGGCGAGCTCGTTCGCCCAAGACAGATTGATCGAGGCGAGCGTGGTGTAAACCCAGTTCGCTGCCTGTTTGAGAAGGAGCAAATGATGCGCACCCGCCCATCTGGCGAGGCTTGCCGAATTGCTCGCGCCATAACGGTGCACGACGGCGACAAAGGTAATGATCGTCGCAGCGCCGATCAGCGTGACGATGATCCACTCTTCGAGCCGATTGAGGATACGGTCGAGCAGCGGTGTCCCCACAAGCTAAATCCCTCCCGCCCCACGGAGAGGGACTACGCGGCCTTTAGGACTGCGGCGGTACGAAGCCAGACGCCTTGTAGATATTTTCGATGAAGTCCTTACCGAACCGGCCTTCCATCTCTTTGTGGACCGGCATCAGCGCCGCGACCCAGGCCTGCTTTTCGGTGTCGGTCAGGACGTGCATTTGCACCTTGCCGCTCGCCTTGATCTGATCCAGCGCGTCGACATTGTCCTTCGCCGCCGTGTTGTCGAAGAACTCGGTCGATTCCTTGACCGCGCGGTCGAGGCCAGGGCGAATATCCGGAGGCAGCGAATCCCAGAACTTCTTGTTGGTGATCAGTGAATAAGTAAGCCGCCCATGGTGCGACACCGTGAGGTATTTCTGCACGTCATAGAATTTTTGCGTCCAGATGTTCGACGGCACATTGTCCTCGCCGTCGACCACACCGGTCTGCAGCGCCTGATAAAGCTCACCGAAGGCGATGATCTGCGGGATGGCGCCGAGTTGCCGCGCCACGGCTTCAAGCACTTTGCTGCCCTGGATGCGCATTTTCAAGCCGCGAAAATCGTCCGGCACGATCAGCGGCACGTTGGCCGTGTAGACATGGGAGCCGTTGTCCCAATAGGCCAGCGGCGTAACACCCTTGTCCTCGAGCTTCTTGTTGAGCTCGGCCATCATCGGGCTCGCCATCATTTGGCGCGCATGGGTATCGTCAGTCATCAGGAACGGCAGATCGAAGACGTCGAATTCCTTGACGCCGAGCGGGCCGAATTTGGAGATCGAGGGCGCCAGCAATTGGACCGAACCGAGCTGCAAGGCTTCCAGCTCTTCTTTGTCCTTATAGAGGGACGAATTCGGATAGACCTCCACCGTCACTTTGCCGTCGGTGTATTTTTCGGCGAGCTGCTTGAACAGCAAAGCCGCCTTTCCCTTGGGCGCATCGGGCGACACGACGTGGCTGAATTTGATGATGATCGGGTCGGCGAGCGCCGGCCGGCCGAAGGCCAAGGCCGGCACGGCGGCGGCAAGGCCAAGAGCCGCACGTCTGGTGACTTGAAACTTCATGGCGGTCCTCCCCCTGCGACCCTAGCCGGCCTTCATAATCTTGGCCTTTTCATAGCGCGAATAAAGCGGCCGTATCAATGCATTACGGCGGCGGCGCGCGGTAATAGCGCGCCCGGATGGCGGATTACGCTGCCGGCAAGGCGGTGCGCGGCGCTTGCCGCCTGCGCCGGGTCGCTGCCGGAAATCCGCGCCGCGAGATAGCCGGCGTTGAAACCGTCGCCGGCGGCGGTCGCGTCGACCGGCACCAGCACTTCGGGCACCGGCACGAATTCCTGGACGTTGCCAGTGGCGACCAGTGCAGAATTGGGCCCATTCTTGACCACGATTTCGCCGATGCCGAAGGCCTGCAGCCGCGCCACGGTGCTCTCGAGGCTAGGGTCGCCCCACAACACGGCCTCGTCATCGAAGGCCGGCAGCGCGATATCGACGCGCTTGAGCGCCTCGATGAAAACGGTACGCGCGCGTTGCAGGTCGCCCTTCCAGCCGCGCGGGCGGAAATTGCCGTCGAAGGCGACTTTGGCGCCCTGCTGGCGTGCGACTTCGAGTACCGCGAGGAATCGGCCGAGCCCGTTATTCGAGAACAGCGACAGCGTGATGCCGGAGAAGTAGATGAGCCGCGCCGAGGTGAGGCTTTCGGCAATGCGCATCCAGTCCGGAAGCTCGAACAGTTCGCCGGCCGGCGCGCCGTCGCGCCAGGTGCGTGCGTGGCGCTCGCCGGATGGACCACTCTCAGTGAGGCGTAAGGCCGGCAACCGGCCGGGAACGCGCAGGATGAGATTGGAGGCGACGCCTTCAGCGGCTGCGAGCGCCAATACGCTGTCGGAATAGGGATCGTCGCCAACGGCGGAAGCGAACCCGACGTTGATATCGGCGCGGGCGAGATAGATGGCGGTGTTGAACGCGTCGCCACTGCAGGACAGCGCGAACGTGCCGTCGGCCCCGCGCGCCAGTTCGATCAGAACCTCGCCGACGCAGACGGCGCCAGCTTTTTGCTCGCTCATGTCGTTCCACTGGCTAGAGGTGAAACAAGCCTTTTGAGGTGAACCAAGTCTTCGGCCCTCAGCTTGGCAATACCCGTCCTCAGCGGCTGGAACAGGGCAGGCATAATGTTATATTGTAACATATTGGCTAACCAATCGGCCGGGAATTCGTGACCCATCATCACCATTATCATCATGGCGGCGAGCCGCATCCGTCGCCGACGATCTCGCCGTCGCTGATCCGGCTTTCAGCGCCGCGCCGGCTGGCGATAGCCGGCATTCTGATAGCGATAATCTGGGCCGCGTTCTGGTGGGCGACACGCTGAAAACCATGCCCGAATTGCGCTTCCACAATCTCACGCTGGGCTACGAACGCCATCCCGCCGTGCATCATCTCGACGGCGCGGTGGAGACAGGTGCGCTGATCGCGGTGGTCGGACCGAATGGCGCCGGCAAGTCGACGCTGTTCAAGGGCGTCGTCGGCGCGCTCAAGCCGCTCGCCGGCGCGATCGAGCGCAACGGGCTCGATGCCCGCGACATCGCCTACCTGCCGCAGGCGCCGGAGATCGATCGATCGTTTCCGATCAGCGTCTACGACATGGTGGCAATGGGGCTGTGGCGAACCAAGGGCGCGTTCGGCGGCATCGCCGCCAAGGATCACCAAACCATCGCGACGGCCCTCGCCGCCGTCGGACTGACCGGTTTCGAGCAGCGCGCCATCGGTACGCTCTCGGGCGGGCAGATGCAGCGCATGCTGTTCGCGCGGCTTTTGGTCCAGGACGCGCGCGTAATCGTGCTCGACGAACCGTTCACCGCGATCGATGCAAAAACCTCGGCCGATCTCCTTGCGCTGGTGCGGCGCTGGCACAGCGAAAAGCGCACCGTGCTTGCGGCCTTGCACGACATCGATCTCGTCAAGGCGAACTTCCCAGAAACACTTTTGCTCGCCCGCGAGCCGGTGGCCTGGGGCGCCACACGCGACGTGCTGACGGCGGAGAACCTCAACAAAGCGCGCCACATGTGCGAGGCCTTCGACGAAGGCGCCGAGGCCTGCGCGGTTGCGGCGGAGTGAAAATGCTCTACGGCACGCTTATCGCCCCCTTCGCCGATTTCGAATTCATGCGCCGCGCGCTGGTCGGCACCTTCGCGCTCGCCTTCGGCGCGCCGCCGATTGGCGTGTTCCTGATGCTGCGGCGCATGAGCCTGATCGGCGACGCCATGGCGCATGCCATCCTGCCGGGCGCCGCGATCGGATTCCTGATCGCCGGCTTGAGCTTGTTCGCGATGGCGGGCGGTGGGCTGATCGCCGGATTTCTCATCGCCATCGGCGCCGGGCTGATCGCACGAGCGACGCCGTTGAAAGAGGACGCGTCGCTCGCCGCCTTCTTTCTGATCTCGCTCGCTCTCGGCGTCACCATCGTGTCGGTCAAGGGCAACAATGTCGACCTGATGCACTTTTTGTTCGGCTCGGTGCTCGCGGTCGACGACCCGACACTTGTGCTCATCCTCGGCATCACCTCGGTGTCGCTCGTGGTACTAGCGCTGATCTGGCGGCCCTTGGTGCTCGAATGCGTCGATCCCGGATTTTTGCGCTCGGTGAGCCGCGCCGGCGGCCCGGCCCATATCGCGTTCTTCGCGCTCGTGGTCTTGAACCTCGTCGGCGGCTTCCAGGCGCTTGGTACTCTGCTCGCCGTCGGCATCATGATGCTGCCGGCCGTGATCTCGCGGTTCTGGGCGCGCGACATCACCGGCATGATCGCGGTTGCCGTGGTGGCCGCGGCGATCTCAGGCTATGTGGGGCTGCTCGTTTCCTATCACGCCGATCTGCCGTCCGGCCCCGCCATCATCCTGGTGGCGGGCGCATTTTATGCGCTGTCGGTCGTGGCCGGACCGTTCGGCGGGCTGATCTGGCTCGTGCTGCCGCGGCGTCATCTCGAGGCCTGATCTAACCGGGTTTTGAGACCGCGCGGGATTGCCTATATAGGCCGCAGGAGGGCCGCATGTCCGAACCAGCTTCAGCCGAAAAAATCCAAGAAAAGGCGCCAGAAAAGATCCCGGTCACGGTGCTGACCGGTTATCTCGGCGCCGGCAAAACGACGCTGCTCAACCGCATCCTGTCGGAGCCGCACGGCAAGAAATACGCCGTGATCGTCAATGAATTCGGCGAGATCGGCATCGACAACGATCTCGTCGTCGGCGCCGACGAGGAAGTGTTCGAGATGAACAACGGCTGCATCTGCTGCACCGTGCGCGGCGATCTTGTGCGCATTCTCGACGGGTTGATGCGGCGGAAGGGCAAGTTCGACGCCATCATCGTCGAGACCACGGGCCTCGCCGATCCGGCGCCCGTGGCGCAGACCTTCTTCATCGACGAGAATGTCGGCCGCAGGACCAAGCTCGATGCGGTAGTGACTGTCGCCGACGCCAAGTGGCTCAACGACCGGCTCAAGGACGCGCCCGAGGCCAAGAACCAGATCGCGTTTGCCGATGTCATTTTGATCAACAAGACCGATCTCGTCTCCGCCGCCGAGCTCGCGGAAGTCGAGGCGCGCATCCGCGGCATCAATCCATATGCAAAGGTACACAAGACCGAGCGCGCCCAAATCCCCCTGAACGAAATACTCGGCCGCAACGCCTTCGACCTCGACCGCATCCTCGATCTCGAGCCGGAATTCCTCGAAGGCGATGGGCAAGAACACGAACATGGTCACGATCATCACCATGATCACGATCACGGCCACGATCATCATCACGATCACGGCCATAAGGCCGCGCACTCGCATGGCGGGCTCAAGCACTACCACGACGAGGAGATGCAATCGATTTCGCTAAAAACCGACAAGCCGCTCGATCCGGATAAATTTTTCCCATGGGTGCAGGACCTGGTGCAGAAGGAAGGCCCCAACATTTTGCGCTGCAAGGGCATCCTCGCATTCAAGAACGACGATGAACGCTTTGTCTTTCAGGGCGTGCATATGATCCTCGACGGCGATCATCAGCGGCCGTGGAACAAGGACGAGAAAAGGCTAAGCCGCATCGTCTTCATCGGCCGCAATCTGCCCGGCAAGAAAATCACCGAAGGGTTTGAAAGCTGCATCGCGTGAGATATTCACCTCCCCCTGAAGGGGGAGGTCGATCGCGCGACGCGCGATCGGGTGGGGGTGCGCGGCGTCGACGGTTCTCAATGCGTTGGGACCTTCACCCCACCCCGCTCGCCTTCGGTGAGCGACCCTCCCCCTCCAGGGGAGGGTAAAGAGAGTCAACAGCAGGAGATAAATGACTGACACCCGCAGCGATACCGTCTCCGTCGTCGAACGTACGCAGCCCGTCGCCGCGGACGGCGCGATCGTCGCCGCGCATTTTCTTGGCCGCACGGCTGCATTCGTGCTCGGCGAGGAAGCGATCGTGCTCGCGGAGTCCACCGGCGAACCGCGGCGGGTCGCCGTGCATGGCGGCGCGATCCTCGCGGCGACGAGCGACGGCGAACGCATCGTCTCAGGCGGCGATGACGGCAAGCTGACCTCGACCGACGCGAAAGGTGAAAGCCGCACGCTCGCCACCGACGTCAAGCACCGCTGGATCGATCACGTCGCGATCGGGCCGGATGGCGCGGTGGCGTGGTCGGCGGGCAAGACGGCGTTCGTGCAGGCGAAGGAATTACGACAATTCGAGGCACCGTCGAGCGTCGGTGGCCTCGCCTTTTTGCCAAAGGGCTTTCGGCTCGCCGTCGCGCACTACAATGGCGCCACGCTGTGGTTTCCCAATGCGGTGGGCGCTACGCCGGAAAAGCTCGAATGGAAAGGCTCCCATCTTGGCGTCACGGTGAGCCCGGACGGCCGGTTTCTCGTCACCACGATGCAGGAGCCGATGCTGCATGGCTGGCGGTTGATAGATCATCAGCACATGCGCATGTCGGGCTATGCCGCGCGGGTCACCTCGTTCGGCTGGACCGCTGGCGGCAACTTCCTCGCGACCTCCGGAGCGACGCAGCTCATTCTGTGGCCGTTCCAGTCGAAGGATGGCCCGATGGGCAAGCAACCGCGCGTGCTGGCGCCCTCCGAGCACCGCACCGCGGTCGTCGCCAGCCATCCCAAGCAGGACATCGTCGCCGCCGGTTATAGCAACGGCTTGGTGCTGCTGGTGCGCATCGACGACGGCGCCGAGATTTTGGCCAAGAAGCCAGGCGACGCGCCCGTCACGGCGCTCGCCTGGAGCGCCGATGGGCTTCTGCTTGCATTCGGGACGGAGAGTGGCGAGGCCGGCATCGTCGATCTTGCGTGATCCTGCCGTAAATCTCGCCGGAACTGCGCCTTTCGCCGGCCGTTATCCGTCACATGGACCCGATCGCGATAAAACCCTTGGTCGCGCTGGCGCTCACGCTCGTTCTGGCCTCAACGTCACTTGCCCAAGCGCAAAACACCGATCCCAAGGCTTGCGCGAACAGCGCTGGCACTTCGCCCAATCAGACCTTGAGCGACAAGCTCGACCAATCGAACGGCGTCATCTGTCCGCCCAATGTCGATCCCGGCATCAAGGCACCCACGCCGCCGGCCGGTAAAATGCCGGTGATCCCGCCGCCCGGAAGTCCGGGCGGCGACCAGAGCGTTCAGCCGAAATAATTCCGGAACGGCACCGTCAGATCACATATTGCCGCAGCGGCGGGTAGCCGTTGAAGCCGACCGAGGAATAGGTCGCGGTGTAGGCGCCGGTCGCCTCGAGCAGCACCTTGTCGCCGATGGCGAGCGAGACCGGCAACGGGTACGGCGTCTTTTCGTAGAGCACGTCGACCGAGTCGCAGGTCGGGCCGGCGATGATGCACGGCACCATCTCGTCACGATCGTGCGTGGTGCGGATCGGGTAGCGAATCGACTCGCCGATGGTTTCGGCGAGGCCATGGAACTTGCCGATGTCGAGATAGACCCAGCGCACCTCGTCCTCGGGGCTGCGCTTGGCGATCAGCACCACCTCGGCCTCGATGACGCCGGCATTGCCGACCAGGCCGCGGCCCGGCTCGACGATGGTATTGGGCAGGTTGTTGCCGAAATGCTTGCGCAGCGATTTGAAGATCGCCTTGCCGTAGCTCTCGAGCCTGGGCGTCTTGCGGATGTACTTCGCCGGAAAGCCGCCGCCGAGATTGACCATGGCGAGGCTAATGCCGCGTTCCGCGCAGGAGCGGAAGATCGCCGCAGTCGAGGCCAGCGCCCGGTCCCAGGCCTCCACGTTGTGCTGCTGCGAGCCAACGTGGAACGAGATGCCGTAGGGCACCAGTCCCCGCTTATGCGCGAGCTCCAAAATGTCCGCGGCATAGTCCGGCTCGCAGCCGAACTTGCGCGACAGCGGCCATTCGGAGCCGGAGCCGTCGCAATGGATGCGGCAGATCACCCGGCTGCCGGGCGCGGCGCGCGCCACCTTCTCGACCTCGGCCTCGCAATCGATCGCGAATAGCGTGACGCCGAGCCGGAAGGCTTCCGCGATCTCGGTCTCTTTCTTGATGGTGTTGCCGTAGGAGACGCGGTCGGGTGAAGCGCCCGCGGCGAGCACGTCCTTGGTCTCGCTCACCGAGGCGACGTCGAAGCAGCAGCCGAGCCCGACCAGGAGCTTGAGGATTTCCGGCGCCGGGTTGGCCTTCACGGCGTAGAACACCTTGGTGTCCGGTAGCGCCTTGGCGAAGTTTTGATAGTTCTCGCGCACGACGTCGAGATCGACGACGAGACAGGGTCCGAGATCGGTGCGCTGCTTGAGGAATTCGCGGATACGTGCGGTCATTTCGAAATAACTCCTAATCCGGCCGGCGCGTAGCCGGCGAGGTGAACCTACTGCGACAGCCGTGAACCCGCAGATGCGCGGACCACTTCCGTCGCCGTGATTGCTGCCTTGGTCCGGATGAGGGAAATCCCGTTCCGCACTGCTGGCAAAGAAGGACAAGCCCTTTCGGTGTCCCCGGCATTCGCGCCGGCAGTAACCAAAAAAGCCCTTCCGTCGTTGCTTTAAGCCGCGTCGCCCGTGGAGAGCGGGCATTGCCGGTTTCGCCTCCGGCTGCCGGTCGCATGAGCAAGGAAGTAGCGTCTCTTCCTTAGGCGGCTGTCCGGCCTCTTGTCCGGATACCCACCGACCGACACACGGCCACAGGCACGTGCGAAATTGGGCAAA